>Ga0210057_1000827_pt1 | contig 49646 bp, 51 predicted proteins | sample CryGeyCG2114_010_2_FD_183968 | JGI IMG/M metagenome (GOLD analysis project Ga0210057, IMG submission 183968) | Groundwater microbial communities from aquifer - Crystal Geyser CG10_big_fil_rev_8/21/14_0.10 (SPAdes) (version 2) | ecosystem: Environmental > Aquatic > Deep subsurface > Groundwater ...
ACAAGTTTTTATCTGATTCTTAAAAGATATACTGTACTACAAAATAACCGATGATTAACTATAAGCAACTTTGGGAAAGCGTTTTGGTAGAGATAGAACTTAGTATCTCGAGTGCAAATTTCACGACTTGGTTTAAAGATATACGCGTTGTCAAAGAAGATAGTGGAGTAATCATCTTGTCCGTACCAAATGCCTTTGTTAAAGAATGGCTCCTCACTAAGTACCACAATATGATCCTTAAGAGCCTTAGAGGGCTTGAGAGCTCTATTCATGCGATAGAATATGTTGTAAATAAAGAGGAGTCCCATAAAAAGGAGGAGAAAATTGATCAGGAATCAAATACAAAAGAGCTTCCTTTAGAAGAAACGCGGGTAAATAAGGATGACAACCTGAATCCACGCTATACATTTGAAACGTTCATCATTGGGCCCTTTAATGAACTTGCACATGCTGCTGCTCAAGCGGTGATAAAAAAGCCTGGGGTCATGTACAACCCCCTATTCATACATGGGTCCACTGGCCATGGTAAAACTCATTTGATACAAGCAATTGGAAACCATATTAAAAAAACTGACCCCAGTAAAAGGGTTTATTATATGACCTCGGAACAGTTTGGTCAGGACTGTATGAATGCCCTTCAGAATCAGAAAATGACTAGTTTCAAGGAAAAGTATCGTAAGTATGATGTTTTGATTGTTGATGATGTTCAATTTTTCTCAGACAAGCAAAAGTTTCAAGAAGAATTGTTTCATTTATTTAACACCCTATATGACAATAATAGACAAATAATCTTTTCTTCAGACAAACACCCGTATTTCATCACTGGACTCGAGGATAGGCTCAAATCAAGGCTTTCAGCGGGAATGACGGTTGATATTCCTGCGCCAGATAAAGAGTCTCGAATGGCTATAATTTCAGCAAAAGCCTCCCGTCAAGGTATTTCTCTCTCTCCAGAAATTATCGACTATCTTGCTCACACAGTAAATGGAAATATTAGAGATCTGGAGGGTGCGGTAAATACGGTTTTTTGTAACGCTCAACTTAAAAACAAGGAAGTTTCTATGATTGATGTCCGTGATTACATAAAAAACAACGTTAAACCAAAGAAAACTATGGCGGTAAAAGATGTGGTGAGAATTATTTCCGACTTCTATAGTGTTAAAGAAGATAGTATTTATGAGAAAACACGTCACAAAGAAGTTATCCGCCCCAGACAGATTGTTATGTACATTTTGCGTGAGGATTTCAATATCTCATACCCATCAATAGGACAAAAGTTGGGGGGTAGGGACCACACGACAGTTATCCACTCCTGTGAGAAGGTGAAAAACGACATTAAGGTTGACCCGTCTTTATTAGAAGAGATAGGTCAGATTAGAAACCTATTATCTGTGTAATACTATGTGGAGAAATAACAAAAAACCTGTTAATAACTTGTTGGTGGTTGTGGTTAATTGAATGATTATTTTTTTCCTTTTATAAAAATCGATGCTTATCCACAAATCATTAAAGGTTAAGGAAGAAAAATAATGTTTGTTGTAGTATTAAAATAAACTATTCACATATCAACACCCCTAATAGTAATAATAAATTTTTATATATGAAAATAGAGTGTATTAAAGAACAACTAGAAGAGGCTCTTAATAAGGCAAGTAAAGTTGCTGGTAAAAACATAACCCTACCTGTATTGGCTGGTTTATACTTCGAAGTAAAAAAGAATACCCTTTCTATAAAAGCTACTAATTTAGATCTCGGTATTTCTATCAATATTCCAGTAAAAACGACCGAGCCCGGTATTGTCGTTGTCCCAGCGAATGTAATATCACCTTTAGTCTCTTCTCTTGAGAGAGACCGAAATATTACCCTAAGCGTTAAAAATCAAACTCTTGAGGTAAAAACCTCAAGAGTTAAAACTAATATAAAAACTCTTCCCAGCGAAGATTTTCCTTTAATACCAGAAATAGATGACGATGAGGCGTTCTCGATATCAGCAAGAGATTTTATTTTTGGCATAAAATCAGTCATCTACGCCGCAGCGACAGGAAGCATTAAACCAGAGCTCTCCTCAATCTCAATAACACACGAAAAAGAATTTTTAGTTTTTGCAGCAACAGACTCGTTTAGACTTGCAGAGAAGAAAATAAAGATAAAAAAGAATCCACAATTTAAGCAAATCCTCATTCCTCAAAAGAACGCTATGGAAATAATAAGGATTTTCGACAAAGGGGACGAGGAAATATCTATTTCAATAAAAGAACACCAAGTCGCCCTCCGCTCACAAAATGTTTACTTAACATCTCGAGTCATCGAGGGGGTCTTTCCTGATTACAAACAAATTATTCCCAAAGAAACGAACTCGAAAGCGACCGTACTCAAACAAGATTTAATAAATTCACTAAAAACAAGCCTTATTTTTTCTAATACATTTAACCAATTAACCCTTAAATTATCACCTAAAAACAAAATATTTGAAATAGAATCAAAAAATTCAACAATCGGCGAGAGCACTAATTTTGTTGACGCGGTTCTAGAGGGGGACGATATCTCTATAAACATTAATAATCGGTATTTCACTGATTGTTTTCAAGCCACAGTTACCGACAGCCTCTCTTTAAACTTTAATGGTCAGGCCCGGCCAATAATTATTCAAAGTGTCGGAGATACCAGTTTTCTCTATCTCATGATGCCAATGAATCAATCCTAAATGTTTCTAGTTTAAAAATTTATATTGTGTTGGCTCATCCAAAGATTCACTGAGTACTCCCAGTTCTTAAACTGCGGGTCTTGAGAAGGATCTTGTGGTACTGGCCCTCGAGGATCGTTTTTATCAACCCAATAGAGTATTGAGTGGGCTTCCTGGCCAAGTTCTCCACGAAGTATTGGCTTAAGTAGGGACAACTCCTCTTCTTCAGGTTTTTTAAAACTCTCTACGGGGATTGATGGGAGAATTTTATCCATAAGTTCTCTCCATAAAGGAGAAACAACAAGTCCTGCTACCTTTTTTTCCATTTTAGAGTTGTTGTTGTTCCCAACCCAGGCTCCCACTACAATATTTGGTGTGTACCCAATTATCCAAGTGTCTCGATAATCATTGGAAGTACCGGTTTTAACCGCGACCTCTCTAGACCCAATATATAGGGGTGAATTTGGGCCATAAGCGGGGGTACGCGCAACGTTGTCTGATAAGATGCTCGATATGGTGCGGGCTGTTTGTTCAGGAAGCGCTCTATTGGGAAAAACAGTTTGCCTGTCTATGGTATTTCCCAAGGAATCTTCCACTCGAAGTATTGAGTTGTGTGCATTGCGAACACCATCATTAGCAAAAACTGAATAAGCCGATGTTATATCAAGAAGTGACACTGCCCCACCTCCCAAAACAAGAGAAAGGCCGTAGTCATTTAATTCTGTCAGACTCTCTACACCAAGGTTTTTGGCCAAATCTATCGCATTATTTACTCCCGCTAAATAAAGAGCCTCAACTGCGGGGATGTTAACAGATTGGGCCAACGCATTTCTAATCGTTATCGGACCACGGAAGTTGTCGTCATAATTACCAGGTGAGTAGCATCTGTCATCAGTGGTGAAGTTGTTGGGCTCACAAGCTGGCGCGAATTGAATAGGGGCATCAAATAGTACCGTGTCCGGTGTGTAGCCTTTATTAAATAATGCAGAATAAACAAAAGGTTTAAATGTTGACCCGGGTTGCCTGTAGCCCATGGCCGCGTTGAAATTACCATCAATTTCAGTATCGAAATAATCTCTCGAACCAACCATGGCTAAAATATCTCCAGTTTTCGGATCTATCACAATAATGGCATTATTCTCCCCATTAAATTTTTCTTTATTAATCACGCCATATTTTTTAGCTACAGACTCCGCTTGTTGTTGGATTGAATAATCAAGGGTAGTGATTACCTTAAAGCCACTATTAATCAAAGAATCCTCACCGTATTTTTTAGCCAACTGGTCAATAATGAAGAAAACAAAATGTGGCGCTTTGATGCCCCCAGTGTTTTGCTTCGGTTTAAATGTAACCTCTTCAGCCTTAGCGTCCTCGTATTCCTCTTTAGTGATGAGGTTGTTGGTCAACATTTCATTCAGCACGAGATTTTTCCTAGCCTCTAAATCGTCTCGATGAAGTCCGTATGGGGAGTAATGTGTTGGCGCCTTTGGTAGGGAGGCTAGATAAGCAGATTCTGCTAAAGTTAAATCAATGGCCGATTTGCCGAAAAAGTTTCGCGCCGCCTCTTCTATTCCATAGATAGTTCCTCCATAAGGAATTTCATTTAAATAAAGGGATAAAATCTCATCCTTCGTTAATACTTTTTCAAGTTTGAGTGCCAAAATTAACTCTTTCAGTTTTCTGGTTGGTGTTTTGTCTTTTGTAAGAATCGAATTTTTAACCACTTGTTGGGTGATTGTGGAGCCACCTTGGCTAAAGGAAAGGGTAGTTAAGTTTACCAAGACGGCTCTAAAAAAAGATTTTAATTGAAATCCGTTGTGTGAATAAAAATCTTTATCCTCTATGGCGATGGCCGCCAATCTGGCGTAAGGAGAAATGCTATCAAAAGGGACAAGTGCTCGCCTAGAGTCCTTAGACGTGTCGTAAAGTAAAATTTCACCAGTGCGGTCATAAATTTTTACAGACTGGTCCACCCTACGTTCAGATATGTCTTCGAGTGCGGGGATACGAAGCGAGGCTACCCACAATATAAATATCCCCGAGGCTAAGAGCGCCACTATTGCTATAGCTAAGTAATGGTTTGAACGATGGGGCCTTCTGGGCATTCTTTTTACAAGAAATCTCATTTTAGCACATTTCTTTTTGTCTTCCGAACGTGTTAAATTAGCAGATATGAATAAAGGTCAAGAAGAACTATTAACACGTGGAGTAAGTGAGATAATTGACAAAAAACACCTCGAGGAGAAATTAGTTTCTGGTAAAAAATTGAGGGTTAAGCTCGGCATTGATCCGACAAGCCCTAATATTCATATTGGTCGAGCGGTTCAACTTTGGAAACTAAGGGCTTTTCAAGATCTTGGTCACACCGCTGTTTTTATCGTTGGAGACTTTACTGGAGTTGTTGGTGATACTTCTGATAAGGAGTCCGAAAGACCGATGCTTACGGATGAACAAATTAAGGACAACTTGAAAGATTATTTGAATCAAGCTTTTAAGATTCTTGATCCTAAAAAAACGGAGACCCACTATAACTCAGAGTGGTTGTCTAAACTTGGTTTTCTGGAGTTAGCGAAAATAGCAAATCTCTTTGGCCTACATGAATTTGAATCAAGAGAGGTTATTGCTAGAAGAATGAAGGCCGGACAAAGGGTCTCTTTTCAAGAACTTATGTATCCCTTAATGCAGGGTTATGACTCTGTTGCTGTTAAATCAGATGTGGAGATAGGTGGTACTGATCAACGTTTCAACCTTTTGACTGGACGTCGAATTCAACCACTATACAAACAAGAGCCACAAGACATTGTCATGTTGGATTTATTAGAAGGCATGGATGGTAGAAAGATGAGTTCTTCTTGGGGTAACGTCATCAATATCACAGATGTGCCTAATGATATGTTTGGGAAGGTTATGTCAGTGAAAGATGAGCTTGTTGCCAAATACTTAAAACTAGCATCTCTTGTTCCCACGGAAGAGGCCAGGGAGATAATAAAAGCTCATCCAAAGGATGCCAAAACTCGCCTCGCTTTTGAAATTACAAAAATGTACCACGGAGAAGAGGCTAGCAAGAAAGCCCAAGAAAATTTCATAGAAACTTTTTCTAAAGGCGGTGTTCCAAAGGATATTGAAACTGTGCGAGTGAACAAGGAGACGTCACTTGTTGAGATACTACTTAAGCAAGGGTTGGTTTCTTCCAAAACAGAATTTAATCGGCTTAATAAAGAAGGCGCGATTAAAGAAATAGAAAACGGTGTTTACCGTATTGGCAAACACCGTTTTCTAAGAATCGAGACAATCTAATCTTACATCTCCTCGACGTCATCCATCAAATCCTCTTTATCAAGATCGAGCTCCTCTTCTTCTAGATCATCAAGACTCTCCACGTCCTCATCAAGGAGCTTTTTTCTAGTGTCTATATCATCATCAATAGGAAGGTCGGCATCGTGTTCATCATCTTTGGTCTCTTCGTCTTGCATGGTTTAAATAATCAGTTATTTTTAATTAAACGCCTTTCATTGAATTAGGCATTTTTCTAACGCATTTATTTGTATCAGATACCCCTTTCTGTTGCAAGATGGGTAATCCCCAGGGCGATGGCGTCAATCTCGTCATCCAGTCTTTTCAACGGCCTCTCCGGTAGCGTTACAAGCTTTTTTACCATGGAGGCTACCTGTGTTTTACTGGCTTGCCCGTGGCTTGTGACTGCTATCTTTATCGCTTGTGGACTATATTCAAACATTTTCAACCCCGCATCAGTCGCTTCATAAACGATAACCCCTCTTGCCTCCGCCACCCCGATAGCACTGGTAATGTTGGTATTGAAAAACAGTGTTTCTATCGCAAGTGTTTCTGGTTGCCACTTCTTTATTACGCTCTTTATCTCTTGGCCTATGGCAAGTAAACGCTCTGCTCGGGCTTTTTTAGAATCAGTTTTAAAGCATTGAGAAAACAGAATTTTAGGACGATCTTTCTCAAGCTTCATTATAGCCAAACCAATACGGTCAAAGCCGGGATCGACTGCAAGAATCTTTTTAGATTGCATTGGTGTAAACTTCTTGGACTTCGTCATTATCTTCTAAATCTTCAATTAAAGATTCTAAAATTTTCCCATCTTCTTCTGATAGTTGAATGGTGGTTGTAGGTTGTAGGTCGTTAGTTGTCGGTTCTCTTTTGAACGCCCACGAAGCAGAGCCCTTGACTGCCAGACTAAATCCATGTTTAGATAAAATAAATTTAACTTCTTGTGCGGCCTTATTGCGATTGGTGGTTAAGGCCTCAATGATTAGAGCAGAACCTCCAGGACCATAGGCTTCATATGTAATAGCCTCCAAATTTTCTGCTTCCGAGCCAGCGCCTTTTTTAATAGCTCGGTCAATATTGTCAGCCGGCATATTATATTCCCGCGCCTTTTCTATTGTCGCCCGTAAGATTGGGGAGCTCGTATCACCCCCCACTTGTCTTGAGGCGGTGGAGATGAGTCTTGCCATTTTTGAAAAAACCTTTGACTTAGCCGCGTCTGTTACCGCTTTCTTATTTTTTATCTTTGACCATTTGTTGTGACCGCTCATAGTAGTTTTTTTTGAAAACTGGCTGGAGGAGTTTTGCCGAGGTGTTCATAAGCATGACTAGTTAACGTGCGTCCACGCGAGGTGCGCTCGATAAGCCCAAGTTGCAAGAGATACGGCTCATTAAATTCTTCAATAGTGGCCTCTTCTTCAGAAAGAGCGGCCGCCAGAGTGGAAAGCCCCACCGGTCCACCAGAAAATTTATCAGCAATAACCTCCAAGAATCTGCGATCAGATGGAGAGAGACCCAACTCATCAATACCTAAAAGTTTTAGGGCAAGTCCTACCGTCTCTAGATTGAGTGGTTTACCTTTAACTTGTGCAAAGTCGCGGGCACGTTTGAGAAAATAGTTTGCCGTGCGCGGGGTGAAGCGTGAGCGCTTGGCTATTTCTTTTTCCGCGTCATTTTCTATAGAAACACCAATAATTTTTGCCGAACGGCGCAAGATTTCTGCAATTTCCTCCTCGCTATAGAACTCCAAACGAAAGACACCTCCGGAAAAACGACTACGTAATGGCGAAGAAATCATGGCAACGCGGGTAGTAGCGGCGAGCAAGGTAAAAGGGGGCAACTCTAGTTGGATGGTACGCGCCGAAGGCCCCTTGCCAATGATGATATCTAGTACCCCGGACTCCATGGCGGGGTAGAGTACTTCCTCAATGGTTTTGTTTAAACGATGAATTTCATCTATAAAAAGAATATCGCCCGCCGATAAGTTGGTTAAGATGGAAGCGAGGTCTCCCACCTTCTCAATGGCTGGTCCGGAAGTAATTTTTATTGCTCGACCAGTTTCGTTGGCGACTAGGTGGGCAAGAGTAGTTTTACCAAGGCCTGGCGGGCCATAGAAGAGCACATGCTCTGGTGGGACTCCACGCTCTGTGGCTGCCTGAATAAGGATTTTTAGATTATCTTTGACAGCTTTTTGTCCGACATAATCTTGCCAATTGGAAGGCCTAAGTTTATTGTCTAGAAAAGAGGCGTACTCGGTCTCCTCTTTAGCGGCGGTTTCTTCTAAATGTTTATTTGACATATAAAATATTATGTGCTAGACTACTGTTGAAAATATTTAGTTCCTTTCCAGACCATAAATCTCTAAGCAACGTGCCCTTTGGGCATTTGGACTTTTCTCTAAGGACGTTCTTGGTATCTTTACAGATTTCTGAAGCCATCCTTGAAAGAATCGTTTAGCTTTTGGTGTATTCTGAAAGTGTTACTTAGAGATTTATGTACTGGAATCTTCTTCCATTATTCACGAAAAATGGAATGTCGCAAGCCAATCTCTCAATAGACTTAATTTGCTGATGAAAGTCCAACTACGCGGTCAAGTTCTTTGAACGTGGTAACCCCGGTAAGCACTTTAATGATTCCATCTTCAGCTAAGGTTAAGAGTTTCTGATCTCTAGCCGCCTCCATGATGTCGCGTTCAGAGGGGTTGGTAATAATCGCTTTCTCTATTTTTTCATCCGTTAGAATCGCTTCAAATATACCCACCTGACCTTTAAACCCAAGACCACCGCACTTGATACAACCAACAGAATCCCAAACATATTCCTTCTGTATTTCTTCTATATAGGTTTTATCAGTAATATTTTCCAAAACTTTATCTATAATTTCTTTCTCCTTTCCTTCGAGTAGAATTTCCTTTTTACATTCTGGGCAGAGTTTGCGCATCAAACGTTGGGCTATAGAAACATTGATAGCCGAGCTAATTACTTTGGGGTTTATACCAAGGTCAATAAGTCTAGGGAACGAACTGGCAGCATTGTTGGTGTGCAGTGTGGAAAAAACCAAGTGACCGGTCCATGCGGCGTTAATAGCCACAGTGGCAGTTTCAAAATCGCGAATTTCTCCCACCATAATAACGTCTGGGTCCTGACGCAGGGCGCTCTTTAACCCTTCCGCAAACGTGTAACCTTTTTCTGGGGCTACTTGCGTTTGGACAATGCCAGCGAGATGGTATTCCACAGGATTCTCAATCGTAATAACTTTGATATCTGGTGTATAAATTTTCTTCAAAAAAGCATAGAGAGTGGTGGTTTTACCAGAACCAGTGGGGCCTGTAGTGAGAATCATGCCGTTGGGTTTACTTATTTCTTTTTTTAAAATTTCAAGCAGACGCGGATAAATACCAAGTGATTCAAACTCAACCGCAATAGCATTGGGGTTGAGTAAACGCAAAACTACAGACTCCCCATAAGGACTAGGGATAAGTGAGGTGCGAATTTCTATTTCTGTATCACCAAGTTTGATAGAGAAACGTCCGTCCTGCGCCTTCTCTTTAATATTGAGTTTCAGTTCGCTGACAAGCTTAATACGAGAGAGTAAAAGTTTAAATGTTTTGGAATCAAAATGTAGAATGTCAGTAAGAACACCATCGAGTCGGTAACGTAGACGCAAGTCTGTCTCTTTTGGCTCCAGGTGAACGTCAGAAGCATTAAGACTTATCGCACCAGCTAAAATAATTTCTAAAATTTTTGAGATACGATGGGCTTTATTCATTGAGAGCACCTCCTCGATCAGTTTTTTAATGTCATCCAAGGTTCGCACGCTCTTAGTCATCTCAAGAATCTCTTCATTTGAGATGTCGAGCGCACCGGATTTAGTTTCAAAAGAATACGAGAGGTCTTTGTATCTATCCCAAACTTTCTCAAGACTTTGATGCGAGACCATAAAGACTTCTGGCACATAACCACGTCGTTTTAAGTCTTCAATTGCCTCTACACTTTTTTTATTTTCTGGAGAGAGAATAGCCACATCAATTTTCTTGTCTGTAGCGTTAAAGACCGCGATACTGGCGGCGTGGGCGTCAGCTTCTTTGATGATGCGCAGAGAATCAATGTTAACAGAGTGGGTGGAAAGGTCGATATAAGGAATGCCGTGGTGCGCAGAGAGGGTGGCGGCAAGCTCCTCCTCCTCTTTTTTAAGTAGAGTTTTGACCCTATCCTTCTGCTTTTCTTCATCAAATTGAATCATGATTATATTGTACTCTAAAACCCTTGATTTTAGAGCTATTTCAGGTGCTTGACTTTTAGTATTTATCTATGGTATAATATAGTTAGGAGTAAACAGGTTCACAACAAATCCTTAAGGAGGATTTATGAATAAGTTCTTTGTTGTTTTACTTATCGCATTGGCGATGAGCGGGTGTGTGGCATACACATACCCGAACGGTAGCTCTCGTGGCTACCTGATGTTGCAGGTGGGTGTGGTTGTGAGGGTTATCAACAACTGCGCTCCATTTGTCGATCTAGAACGGGTCGACGGGGTTGTAGTCAGGGGACTGCAATATGGGGCGTCAGCGACGATCCCCATGCAGTCCCAGCCGTTCTCCGGCAGTTATCGGAGGATGCCTCTGGTGGCTAAGGGGTATACTCGTAACAGAGAATATCTAGGTTCTATTACCAAAGAGTTCTCTGTGAGTACCCGCCAAGGGTCAAAGGGGGAAGTCTGGGAGGTCAACAGGCTTAACCTACCAAATAGAAAAGGAGGATGTGCATGAGTGTGAGGGCGGGGTTTAGCATAATGCGACCCCGCCCTTTTTGTTGTCTGAAATGTTAAAATGCTTTTATGAAATATGTCTCTAAAAGTTCTCAAGACACCCACCAGATTGCCCAAGATTTTTTAAATACCATTCAATACCACATAGGAGACTCCTATGTGGTGGCGTTGCAAGGAGATTTGGGGTCCGGCAAAACAGCTTTTACTCAAGAGGTAGGTAAGATTTTAGGGGTCAAAGAAAATATGCATAGCCCCACTTTTGTTATAGAGAAAATTTATGCAATAGATTTTAAAAACTTTAAGCGCTTGATACACATTGATGCATATAGATTAGAGAAAGAACAAGAACTGCTCCATCTCGGCTGGGAAGAGATTATTAAAGAGCCGGAAAATTTGATTTTCTTAGAATGGCCAGAGAATGTTTCTAGTATTGTTCCAGAAAGAGCAAGAAAAATTTATTTTAAATTTATAGACGATACTACTCGAGAAATCTCCTTCGACGAGGCTCAGGATAAATCTTATGAATAAGAATAAGAAGCTAATTCTGTTTGACGCACACGCGATTATTCATCGCGCCTATCATGCGCTACCTGATTTTGCTACAGCCAAGGGGGAACCTACCGGAGCTTTGTATGGACTGACAACTATGCTTCTGAAGATTATCGGCGATTTAAAACCAGATTATTTAGTGGCCTGTTTCGACCTCCCTGGCCCCACCCACAGACACGAAGCTGATGCGACTTATAAGGCTGGTAGGGTCAAGATAGACGACAATCTAGTGCTACAGCTTGAACGGGCCAAAGACGTTTTCACCGCCTTTGGTGTTCCGATATATTCTCACCCCGGATTTGAGGCCGATGACATCATTGGAACTATTGTTTACAACCTTAAGAAAAAGAAGGACATAGAAATTATCATTGCTTCTGGAGACATGGACGCCCTACAGCTTGTGGATGACAAAAAGGTGCAAGTTTATACTTTGAAAAAAGGTATTAATGACACCATTCTTTATGATGAGAAAAAAGTTCTAGAACGTTTCGGATTCCCCCCCGCACTTCTTATAGATTACAAAGGTCTACGCGGAGACCCTTCTGATAATATTGTCGGCATTAAGGGCATTGGTGAAAAAACAGCAACTTCTCTCATTACCGCTTTTGGCCCTATTGAAGAAATTTACAAAACTTTGAAAAAGGGCGGGCCTCGCCTCGCCGAAGCTTTAGCGAAGGCGGGTACAAGTGAGCGTGTTAGAAATCTTCTTCTTGAAAACGAGAAAGGGGCCCTCTTTTCCAAAAACATGGCGACGATTAGAGACGATGCGCCGATTAACTTTGTTCTACCTCCAGAGTGGAAAAAGAATTTGAAACTTGAAAAACTTCTAAGTCTTTTCCAAGAGCTCGAATTTAGAACCATGGGGGAGAGAGTTAAAAAATTATTAAATAATGGCTCGAGCGAGTTAAATTTCTCCGTCTTAACCCAGCCTGGCCGGGCTCCGACGACGGGCGAAATTTCCCCCGCTCTCGCCAAACAAGAAAAAGAGTTAAGACTAGCCCTCTGGGTTATAGATTCTAGTACTTCTAACCCGACACTTGAGGAAGTTTTTAGATTTACTAAGACCGATAATCTCAAAGAGGCAAAAGAAGTTATCGAATCAGAGCTTGATAAACGCAAAGTGGGGAAAGTTTTTGAAGAAATCGAGAAGCCCATTATAGAAGTGGTTGAGGAAATGAATGAAAGAGGTATCAAAATTGACACAAAGATTCTCGGCGCCCTTTCTCTGGGTTACCATAAAGAGCTCAATCGTCTTGAGAAAGCTATTTGGAAAGAAGCCGGTGAAGAATTCAACATAAACTCTCCCAAAATACTTTCTAATATTCTTTTTACTAAACTTGGTTTAGCAGAGAAGAATCAGAAGAAGACGCCAACCGGCACTCTCTCAACCAAAGAATCAGAGCTCGAAAAACTCAAAGACAAACACCCAATTGTAGCCATGATTCTTTCTTATCGTGAACTTGCTAAATTACTCTCTACCTATATTGACGCCATACCGCCGCAACTTGATAAAAATTTTCGCCTGCATTCTACATTTATTCAAGCAGGAACCACAACCGGACGAATGGCTTCCAATAACCCCAATTTACAAAACATTCCCAACAAAACTGTTCTAGGTCGGGCTATCCGTAATGCTTTTGTGGCCGAAAAAGGATTTAAACTCGTATCTTTTGATTATTCGCAGATTGAACTTCGTCTTGCTGCTATTCTTTCTCAAGATAAGAAACTTATTGAGATCTTCAAAAATGGAGAAGATGTGCATGCTGGTGTGGCTATGCGTGTTTTTAAGGTTCCGAAAGAGCAGGTAGACAAAGGCATGCGTATTAAAGCGAAGGCTATCAACTTCGGAATCCTGTATGGTATGGGGGTGAATGCCCTTAAGGCTAATTTAGGTGTTGACCGTGAAGAAGCCCAAGAATTTTATGACAAATATTTCAAAACATTTGCAGGTTTATCAGCCTATTTGGATAAAATAAAAAAGGAAACCGAAAGGAAGGGTTATACAGAAACTTTGTTTGGGAGAAGAAGATATTTTAGAGAATTCAAATCGCCATTGCCATATGTGCGGGCACAAGCAGAGAGAATGGCTATCAACGCTCCCATACAGGGCACCAGCGCAGATTTGACTAAGATTGCTATGAAAAGAATTGATGATCATATTAAATTAGAAAAACACGAAGATGACATGCGTCTTGTTCTACAAGTTCACGATGAGTTAGTATACGAGGTCAAAGATTCTTTGGTAGATGAAGTCGTGATACATTTCAAAAAACTTATGGAGACTATTTTACCGAGAAAAGAGACTTCTGACGTGCCTATTTTAGTAGAGGCGCAGGTAGGAGATAATTGGGGGGAAATGAAACAAATATGACAGACGAGTTTTATCACAAAGATATTTTTGGGACGGTGGTTGATGTGAACCTTGGAGAAGTTGAGGATGAAGAAAAGTTGCCACTAGATAAAAAGGGGAAAGAATTTAATATCTTTGCATTAACTGAGGCACTAGGTAATAGAAATAAAAAAGAGGCATGGGTTTTATACCAAAAAGCCCTTTCCGCGGGGCTTTCGGCTGATCAGATTTTCTTCAAACTTTTTTGGCAAGTAAAGTCTATGCTTATTGTGGGAAGGACGAAAAATGCAGAGGAGGCAGATATGAAAACTTTTCCATACAATAAGGCCAAAGGTTTTTTAAAGAACTTTAAATTAGAAGAGATTGAAAGACTTTCTGAAGATTTGGTTATAGGTTACCACTTAGCTCGTCGCGGAGAAGGGGAGATAACAACACTTATCGAGAAAATACTTTTGAAATTGTAATTCGACTAGCGAGTATTTTTAAGGTATATTTTCGGATACGTTCCCCGCTACAGCGGGGTAGATTGCGCCCATAGCTCAGCTGGTAGAGCAGGTCCCTTTTAAGGACAAGGTCCGAGGTTCGAACCCTCGTGGGCGCACCAATTAAAGAGGAATATCTATTGCAAAGGCGCCGGCGCCGGTGAGAAGAAGTGAAAGAGAGATGACAAATAGAAGGAGATAAAAGACCAAGTCACGTTTAAGGATTTTGCCGGCTTTCCACTCAATATAGAGCTCAATACCAGTGAAAATAACAAAAGCTAATACTGCGACCTGTGTCCACAAGCCTATTAGTAAAAGAATCCCACCTATAACTTGGAGTAAGCCATAAAGTGGCACAAAGAGTGATGTGGGGCGTAGTCCAAGAGTTTCAAAAGAAGCGATCCATCTCTCTTTTTCTCCACGAAATTTTAGAATCCCAAGATTAACAAATATAAATGCCAGAATTATTCTCAAAAGAAATGGTCCCAAAAGAGAATACGTCAAAAGTTCTGGAAATGGATTAAGCATCAATCTATAATAACATAAACAAAGCTACCCCTGTGGCCACAGAGACGTTGAGAGATTTTCTTTCTCCTTCTACGGGTATTTCTAAAATTGTATCCGATATATCTAGAACTTCTTTAGATATTCCGGTCACTTCGTTGCCAACCACTAGGATAAATTGCTCTGGCGCTTTAAAATCTTTTATATTTTTAGCTTCTGGATCTTGTTCCAGGGAGATAATTTGAAAACCACCGTCTTTAAGTTCCTCAATAGCTGGCCCAATTTCTTTTACATATTCCCAATCCACATCTTCTGCTCCGAGAGAAACTTTAGAGAAATCTTGGCGCCTCCTACCAAAGCGGTCTATGGGGGCAGGTGTGGTACCTACCAAAATAATTTTTGAAACACCAAATCTTTGGGCGGTGCGAAATATGGAGCCCGTGTTTTCGACACTCCTGATGTTTTCTAAGATTAAGACGCATTTTTTAGTTTTGCTATGATATATCATAGTGTTCTACTACTAGTATAACTTTTGGTGGACAGGGCAAAAGTGAGTACCGCGCCCGCCAACCCGGATTTTCTCCAGCACACCCTCACATCCTCTTTTTAAACATTTTCTCTGGTGTTTCTGGTAGGCACGATGACTATTTTGAAACCCACCCTTTTCCCCTTTAATGTTACGGTAATCATCCATCGAGTCTCCACCCAAAGCAATGCCTTTTCTTAAGATTTCTTTAATAGCCTTAAAGATAGCCCGAAAAATTTTTTCCGGGATCTTAACGGGCTGTGATAAGGGGTGGACTCCGGCACGCCAAAGGATCTCGTCGGCGTAGATATTGCCAATGCCGGAGATTAAGCTCTGATCCATCAGGACTTGTTTGATTCTTCCTTTGGGTCGTTTCAAGATTTGAGCCTTAAATTTTTTAAATACAAAATTTTTGTCCAAGGGTTCCGGGCCAAGATGCTTCAGATGAAGTGATTCCTTTAATTCAGAAGTTTTTAGGCAAGTAACTTTAGCGAATTTGCGCATATCAGAGAGTAAAAGATGCCTCCCATTGTCTAATTTAAAATCCAATCGTGTGTACGGATAATTAGGCCGGTCATAGACGAAGTGCCCAGTCATTTTCATATGGACGAGGATGGTGTAATCATTTGAGAGATGGATGAGAATATTTTTAGCCCTTCTTTCTGCTTTTAAAATTTTCCTACCCTTAACTTTTCTTTTGAAAATTTTGAAAAACTCGGGGTTTTTAATATCTTCTTTGTCCTTGTAAAAACGACTGTTGTAAGTTGTCGAAACATCAAGGATCTTTCTTCTCCTAACCGTTTTATTCAACCCGTCAACGGTAGTTTGGACTTCAGGCAGTTCAGGCATAATACTAATCTCTCTTCGATAGCAATTTCAATGACGCCTTGACTCGTTCGCTCGCTCCTTCAACCTCTCTAGGCACCTGTTTTAATGCTTCGCGTGCATCACGCTCGTTATATCCAAGAGATACAAGAGCCTCAAGAGCATCGCCTTCTGAACGCATATCTATGCTACCGTCTTCTATGCTTGTTTTCAGTTTATCTTTGAGTTCCAATACTATTTTTTCAGCATTCTTTTTTCCGATACCAGACACTCTTGTTAAATAAGAAGTGTCAGAGTTGGCCACCGCTTGTCTAAGCATTGTTGGGGTTGCGACGTTGAGGATACCCAAAGCGCTTTTAGGTCCGATGCCGGAGATGGTGATGAGAAGTTCGAAGATATTAAACGTCTCTTTGTCTAGAAAACCGAAAAGTCCAAGAGAAGTCTCCCTTACAGCGAGATGTGTCCATAGAAAGATGGGTGAATCAGGCATGGTATCAAGAGCGGTCTCCGTTGTGACCATGACTTTATACCCAACACCGGAAACGTCCACTATTATGGAGTTTAGGTCTTTGTATTGCACTATTCCCTTAAGACTTCCAATCATTAGTTGCCATTATAATAGAAAATCTGCTAAGATGCTCCCATGTCAGTAACCAAGGGAGCTAAGAAAGCCCACAGGAGCTCGCTTAATAAGCGAGTCCATAATCTCCGCCGTAAAAGCAAGGTTTCTACCGCTATAAAATCTTTCAAGAAACTAGTTGCATCTGGTAGTAAAAAAGAGGCCGAAGCAATGATGCGCGAGGTTCAAAGCGCGCTCGACAAGGCCGTAAAGGGTAAGACTATCAAGAAAAATACCGCTTCACGCAAGAAATCACGTCTGACAAAATTAGTGAAGAAACTTTCTTAGTTTACATTGAGTCTATCGTTTGGTGCTCTCAGTAGGAATCGAACCTACATTTTAACTTCCGCAAAGTTATGTCCTATCCATTGAACGATGAGAGCAATGCTAACACCTAGAAGCTAACACCTAGAAGCTTGTAAGTCAAAAACCTAAATACTCGAGAATTTTTTCCACGAAGGGGAGCGTGTGGAATTCTTCTGAAAGAAACAGGGAGAGACTTTCGTGGAGTTTCTCTACATCTGTTTCATCTCCAAGGGGCACAATGATAAGGGGCATAAACATTTTTTCTGACCTTAAAATAATTTTTTTGTGTGGATGTTCCATGTCTATCCAGAAAGATTTTAGGGTCTGAAACGGATAATGAACACGGCCTCTAGTAACACCCCTCTCATCTACTACGACATGTAGTGTGCTTGGTGGGCGTTGAGCAAAAAGTGAGAGAGTAAAGGCCGCGATAATTACCAAAATTCCAAAAATAATGTTACCGAAAATAACAGCCGCCACAGCTACAGAAACAGAAATGATGCCTACCGCCCAGAACCAGTCTGGGCTTCGTTCTCTATGTTCGTATTCGTGTGCATCCCACTCTATTAAAAATTTCGGTCGTGGCATATAAGTTATAAAAATTATATCATAACCATAATGTCAATACAGATACACAAAGAATGATCGAAATACTTTTATACTCCTTTCTTATAATGCTCGCCTCGTTGGTGGGAGTCTTTTCCATCTGGCATCGAGCGGGGGAGGTTATAGAGCGTAATCTAAGTCTCTTGGTTAGTTTTTCCGCCGGGGTCTTTATCATCATCGCTTATCAACTTGGGTTTGAGGCAGTAGAGCATTCGGGTTCTTTAACCTCCGGGTTAGCTTGGGTCATTAGCGGAGCTCTCGGGTTTTGGCTACTGTTCAAACTTATACCCTTGTCTCACCATCATCACGATGAGGCCCATGAGGCGCGCCATCACTCTCGACTTGATGTTAGGCGAATTATGGCCAGCGACGCTTTCCACAATATTGGCGATGGCATTGTTCTGGCCGCCTCTTTGGCCGTCAGCTCCTCACTGGCCTTCTTTGCCACTTTAAGTATTTTTGTCCATGAATTAGTGCAGGAAATGTCAGAATTCTTTGTTCTCAAACAGGGCGGTTATTCGACTAAAAAAGCTTTAGCTTTGAACTTTACAATTTCTAGTACCATTCTTTTCGGCTCCATCGGTGGCTTTTTCTTATTGGAGAGCTTCGAAGCTTTTGAAGTTCCTCTCCTGGGTCTGACCTCCGGAGCTTTCCTAGTCGTCGTTTTACAAGACCTTATCCCACATTCAATCAGGGAATCAAAATATAACCAGCTTTACGGCAAGCATCTTATTTGGTTTCTCTTCGGTCTTGTCTTGATGCTTGCCATAGGCGCGCTTCTACCGCACGAATAGGCTGATTGTCTACCGTTTTTCTTCTTCATGTTTATATAGACGGAGAAAGTTGTCTGTTGACTAATACAAAAGTTGTTTGCTCTGGCAATTCTTCAAGTCTGCGAGCGCCGACATAAGTGCAAGCACTCCTTAAGCCTCCGAGGATTTCTTCTACTGTTTCCTCGACTTTACCTTTATATGGCACAAGTATTTTTTTGCCTTCAGCGGCCTTGTAAGAAGCCTGTCCGCCATTATGTTTGTCCATAGCTTCTCTTGAGCTTGAGCCGTAATGTTCAGCGAATTTTTTTCCGTTTATCTCGATAATATCCTGATCTCCTTCCTCGTGTCCTGAAAGCATGCTACCAAGCATCACAAAATCAGCCTCAGCTCCAAAAGCTTTTGCCACATCACCAGGATTTCTGCACCCACCATCAGCACACACAAACCCTTTAACTTTATGTGCAACTTTAGCACACTCAATAACGGCAGAAAGTTGAGGGTAACCGACCCCCGCTATAACTCGCGTGGTACAAACAGCGCCAGGGCCAATACCAATTTTTACAATATCTGCTCCGGCGAGAATTAATTCCTTAGTCATCTCTCCCGTGACGACGTTGCCGGCCATGATAATACTTGTCGGCGCCATTTTCCTCGCTTCTTTTACAAAATTTAGAAATTTCTCCGTGTAGCCGTTGGCAACATCGATAAGCAACATTCTCGGCTCACCATATTTTCTAATAAACTGCTCTAATTTTTCTTCACAACCATCTTTAATGCCGATGGTAAAGAAAGTATGCTCTTTATCCATCGCGCGGTATTCATCCAAGTCGTAATGTTTATGTAAAGCAGTGACGAGCCTGTGTTTCCCGAGAGCCCGCATCATAGAAAAAGTTCCCACCCCATCCATGTTGGCGGCAACTATGGGAATACCTGACCAGCTAGTATTACTGTTTGGAAATTTGAAGGTTCTCTCTAGGTTAACTTCTTGTCTACTGCTAAGGGCGCTCTTTTTCGGACGAATGAGGACATCGATATAGTCTAGTTTAGTATCACCCTCTAATTTCATGCAGATAAAAGTATAGCTCTTTTTAAGTGGATGGGGAAAGGGAACTAATAGTTTGGCGGAGGAGGTGAGATTCGAACTCACGGTCCCTTGCGGGACTCCGGTTTTCAAGACCGGTGCACTAAACCACTATGCGACTCCTCCAAGGGCCAGTTTACAATGGCCAGTTTACTCCGTCTTTTCTATAACCTCAACTTTGTATTTCTTGGCTACGAAGAAGATATAAATAATCTCGAGGACTCCCAAGGTGTTTATAATGAGAATAGCGATGAACCAATATTTCTGTCTAAGCCCCGCTGATTTCCAGAGAGCTAGACCTTTCCACACGAGTGACCAGATTATGGCAAGAGCAACAAGTATAGGATTAACGCCCACTAGCCCAGCCAATAAGTTTATTGATTCCATATAAGTATCTCAATTGTACTATAATTCTCTATATGACGAAACTAATGGCCATAGACTATGGCACCAAGCGTGTCGGCATTGCTCTCTCTGATGATTCGCAAGGTTTCGCTTTGCCCTATGCGGTTTGGGCAAATGACCGCGAACTTTTAAATAAAGTTTTAGAACTTAAGGAGAAAGAGGATGTCGGGACTATTGTTATGGGAGAATCAAAGAATCTAGATGGCCGTCCGAATAAAATTCAGACAGAGATAGCAAAGTTTAAAGCGAAGCTTGAAGAAAAGGGGATTGGCGTAATCTTCCAACCAGAAATATTTACCACAGTTGAGGCCAGACGAGACCAAGGGCAGACCAAGATGACTGACGCCTCGGCGGCGGCGCTTATTCTTAAGAGTTTTATTGATACTGTGTATAATAAAGAGGTATGATTTCACTGACAAGACGGAAAACTTTCATTGATTTTTTCCCCGTACCAGAATTTCTCCTGCTTTCAACTACGGGGATAGCTATTGCAGACAACGATACTAAATTTGTGCAATTGCGTAGAGGAATCTTCCAAGACCGGTTTGATTTGGTACACGCTACCAAGGTAGATAATCCCAAGGGCGCAGTTGAGTCTGGTCTTATTACCAGCCCAGCCGCTCTTGCGCCCGTTTTGCAGAAACTTGTCTCGCACTATGGTATTCGTTACGCCCACGCTGTCCTACCAGAGGAGAGAGCTTATCTCTTTACCACCACAATCGGTTGGGTTGCCCCAGAAGGGTTGAGAGATGCCGTTGCCTTTATCATCGAGGAGAATGCCCCGGTAACTCTCGCTGAATCTGTCTTTGATTTCGAGATAATCAAGGAAGATAAGGTCGCTCGCCAAATCACTTTGTCAGTATTTGTTTTACCCAAAGAGATTGTCAGTGCTTATGTAAGTCTTTTTGAATCGGTTGGTGTTACCCCTATTTCTTTCAAACTCGAATCCCAAGCCATTGCTAGGGCGCTTATTCACCAAGATGATAAAGGCCCCCACCTTATTATTAATCTTTCTTGGAAAAAGACCGGTTTCTATATTGTTGAAGACAGTGTGGTGCAATTCAGTACTACCTCGGCTTATAGTATTGGTGGAGAAGATCTGTTTTCGAACTTGAGCGATATGAAAGCGGAGATGCGTAAGGTGCTTGCTTTCTGGGATATCCGCAATGCTAAATCCGGCAAACCAGAACGAAAGATTGAGAAAGCGATCCTATGTGGACACGGGGGGAGCAAAGACGAGTTTATCAAAAAGTTTATGAGTGAAAGTAATCTTAACTATGCCAAAGCGGATATTTGGCTGAACATGTCTCCTAAGCACCATATTGAAAAAATGTCTTTTGAAGAATCTCTGGAATACACTACTGCCATAGGGGCAGTCTTACCCAGAGGGAAATAAATATGCTTAAACTACTTACAGAAGAAGAGAGAGAGAAGGTCTCGCATGAGTATCATCTGCGTCGAGCGATAGTAATCATTATGGCTCTCGTCTCAATACTAGTGATAGGAATCATAGGACTTTTGCCTTCTTACATTCTCTCAGACCTTCGCTATAAAGAGGCTTTCGAATGGGATAGGGTCGTAGATAATTCTAGTCTCAAGGAAAATGAGGCAGAGCTCCAAGCCTGGCTTGCAGAGACCAATAAGCGTCTCGAGGCCCTTTCTTCCAAACTTGATGTGGATCGACCGTCAGATTTTATTAAGAAAGTTTTAGAACAAAAGATTAGTGGTATTAGTATCACTAATTTCTCCTGGGGAAAGGTGGCGGGCAAAGTAGTCCTTTCGGTTAGTGGAGAGGCTTCGAATCGTCAAGCTCTAGTAGCTTTTAAAGACCGCTTAAGTGCATCGGGCTACTTCTCCAACGTAGCGCTACCTGTTTCTGATCTGGCCAAGGATAAAGAGATAAGTTTCCAGATAAAATTTTCGCCCATATGATTTTCAAAAATTCTAAAGTAATCATAGGATTCTTTTCTCTGGCTTTTCTAATCTTATTAGCTGTCATTGTTTTTGGTATATCTGATATTAGATCGAAAAACCAAGAGACCTCTATACTTCTCAACGAAGCTCGTCAAGTAACAGAAGCAGGTGGTCTTACCCAGTCCATAAAAACGATACAAGCTAATTCTAGAGAAGAAATCACCGCCCTAGATGAACTTGTTTTTACAAACGACAAACTGGTTTCTCTCATAGAAAGTATCGAGGAGAAGGGAAAAGTCCTTAAGCTTAATACCAAGATTGCTTCTGTTGAGAGGAAAGAGAGCGCCACCTCTGACCCAGACCTTATTCGTATGGTGGTAGAGGCGGGGGGGTCTTGGTCTGCCACTTCGGCTTTCTTGCATGCCCTAGAGAGTTTGCCTTATCGAGTTATGATAGAGGAGTCGATACTTTCGCAAGCCGAAGATAGTTGGCGCTTGAGAATTGTGTTCTCAATACATTCATTTGATTAAAATATGGAAAACTTAAAAACATTTTTTAAAAAATCAGACCTGAAGTTTAGCGGTAACTTGTTTGGATTTGGCACAAGCCCAGAGGCTGATTGGAAAGTTATTTTTATTTCATCAGCCATTCTCGCTATCGCATTTGTGAGTTTCTCTGTTTATATTTTTATTGGGGTTGATAAGGGAGAAATCTTTGTGTCAGAAAAGTCGGTGGGGCAAGAGGGGCAAATATTTGACAGCGCTCTTCTGGCAGAAACTGTTTCTTATTACGAAGCCAAGGCCCTTGAATTTACGGAAATGAAGAAGGCAGGAATCCCGTCCGTTGACCCCTCGCTCTAAGAAAGCTACGATGAACTAGTTCCTCACTTGTCCCCTGTCGCTTCGCGGCGGGGATGGCGTTCGGAACCATAGGATATGCAAGCATCTCCTCTGTTCCTCACTTGTCCCCGTAGCTTAATGGATAAAGTAGAGCTCTTCTAAGGCTTTGATGCAGGTTCGATTCCTGCCGGGGACACCATTTTTCTTGACAATATCGAAAAATAGGTTTATAAAGTACCGAGATAGTTTTTAGTTCCCAAACACACATACAGGAGAATGTTACGATGGCAGGATTAGCACATTATTCCTTGAAGGAAGAAGAGGCCGTTTTTATTGCCATTAACAATGGGAAAAAAATGACCGGGAGAGAATGGCTACGTGGAATGAAGGGGAGAAGGACTGGTGTCTGCACTAAAGCCAAAAGGATTCTCCGCTCCTTGGAGGAACCGGTCGGTGTTAATACAGATAAGACGCTTGTCCTTTTCAGGGCGAGCTATCTTAGGGGTGATGAACGCGTCACCAATAAGATTTACACCGAAATCCTTAGGCTCGGTTGGCGACAAACCAGTCCCGGGGCGGTGTGTTTCTTGGAAGAGAATCTTTCAGACCAGGAGCTCCACGATATGGGTTTCTGGTGGCTTATTGGTATTCACAAGCCGATTGTTCTCAAGGGAGACCAGTATCTCCTAAGTTTCGGTCGCAGCGATCTTCACAGGTCGTTTAATGTTTGCCACTTTCGACCGGATCACAAATGGAGGTCCGACATCGGCTTCATTTCTGAAATAGCTTGATATCCAAGCCCCGCATCAAGCGGGGCTTATTTTTATGAGCTTTATTAACTCTCATGAATATTGCATGATGGGTTACATGCAAGATTCTAAAAAATATTTTCAAAACAAGCGCATTACTCTCATGGGCCTCGGTCTTTTAGGGCGCGGGGTAGGGGATGCGCGATACTTGGCTAAATGTAGTGCAGGATTAGTGGTGACAGATTTAAAGTCTCGATCTGAACTCCAATCTTCTTTAAAAGAGTTAAGAGATTTTCCCGATATTCAATTTCATCTCGGCGGGCACAGGTTAGAAGATTTTCAAAATAGAGATTTGATTATTAAAGCAGCGGGTATACCTCTCGGTTCTCCATTTATTGCAGAAGCAAAGAAAAATAATGTTCCTGTTCGTATGAGCACAGATCTTTTCGTAGAACTTTCTGGAGTTACCACTATCGGTATTACTGGTACGCGCGGTAAATCTACAATTACTTATCTCGTAACACATATTTTAAAAACAGCAGGTAAAAAAGTTTTAATGGGAGGCAATATTCGTGGGATGTCGACACTTGAAGAGATCGGTGAAGTAACTCCAGAGACTATAGCTGTTTTAGAGCTAGACTCTTGGCAATTACAAGGTTTTGGCGAGGTGCATTTAAGTCCACATATTGCGATATTTAGCACGTTTATGCCCGACCATATGAATTATTATCATAGCGATTTAGAGAGTTATTTTAAAGATAAAGCAAATATTTTTTTGAATCAAAGTCCCGCTGACCATGTGGTGGTTGGGGGACAAGTCGCCCCATTTTTAAAGCAGTTTAATTATTCATCGAAAATAAAATCCAAAGTATCTATAATCGGCTTAAAAGATTTTCCGAAAAACTGGCAACTGCAAATACTCGGGGAACACAATCAGTCTAATGCTGCTTTAGCCATTGAGGCCTTAAGAATATTTGGTCTAGATGAAAAAGATATTCAAAAAGGTGTCGAAACTTTCAATGGTGTTGAAGGACGACTGCAGTTGGTACGAGAACTACAGGGTATCAAAATTTATAATGACACCTGCTCCACTACACCCGAATCTACTAAAGTTGCACTCGAAGCTCTTGATCCAGATAAAAAAAGAAATATACTTTTGATTGCTGGAGGAGCAGATAAGGGTTTGGATATGAGAGGGGTGCAAAAATCTATTGCCGAACATTGCAAAAAAGTCTATTTCCTTAGTGGTACTGGCACGAAGCGCGTATGGGGAGGCGAGAAATCTTATGACTCTTTGGAGGGTGCATTTAACACTGCGATATCTGATGCTGTTTTGGGAGATATTGTAATCTTAAGCCCCGCCTTCGCTTCTTTCGGTATGTTTAAAAATGAGTATGACCGCGGTGACCAGTTTAATCTTGTTGTTTCAAAACTTAGTTAATTTTCGCTGGGTAGATAACCATCAAAGTTTCGCCTCGATGAATTTCAGATTACAATCTCTTGGGAACTTTTTTATACACCACAGAGCGGTGCATGATTGCTAGAACATAAACTTTGTTTTTATTTATTCTAAAAACAACACGATAATCTCCAACCCGAAGTTTTCGGTAGCCCTTTAGAGACCTGCGTAGTGGTCTCCCATAAAAATCTGGGGCCGTAGTAAGTTTCTCTTTTATCGCCAGTCTAATTTTGTTACGCCAAAGTTTGGGAAGGCTAACGATGTCATCGGTAACTACTTTGGAGTGATATAAAATTTCAAAACTTAACGCCATGCAGTTTTGTGGATGATAAATTTGGCAGACGAGGTGTCGCGACTTTCAGCTATGACATTGAGAGTGTTGTCCTCTTCCATTTCAAGCGCGAAACGGAGTAAGTGCTCTGCCTTGGTTGCTTGGGGGACTTGATCGCGTTTGGCAAGTTTAATTAAAGCGCTGTTGAGTTCTTTGGAGACACTTATATTGATACGTTTTTTTATTGTAGGCATATATTCAAGTGTATCATAAGTGTATCACCTGTCAATTCCATTCTGATGGGCGGTAGAGGGCTTGAACCACCAAGGTTAAACCTCGGGGGTCTCACTATTTGTACATAGTTCACACATTATTAAATTATTGGTATAATAAAAAACATACAGACCAAATATGAAAGAAGATGGAGTATATGATGTGGTAATAGTTGGTGGGGGCGCATCCGGAACGGCGCTTTTGTACATCCTTGCCCGCTATACTTCTATCGCTCGTATTGCGCTCGTCGAAAAACATGCAGAAATTGGTTCCGTCAATTCTCGCGCGAACAACAATAGCCAGACATTGCATATCGGAGACATCGAGACCAACTATTCGGTCGAGAAAGTGAAGGAAGTAGCCTCCGCCTCTTCAATGGTAGCCTATTATGCACAGGCGCTTCCACTCGAAATACGTTCAAGGGTTTTATTTCCCACTCACAAAATGGTTCTTGGCGTGGGTAAGGAGGAAGTTGCAAAATTAGAGGAACGATTTGAGAATATCCGCACAATCTTTCCGAATCTAAAGAAATTGAATCGTGCCGGTATCGAAGAGATAGAGCCGATGGTGGTGCGCGGACGGCCACCACACGAGCCAATAGTGGCACTCGCGCAAATGGGATATGCCGTCGACTACCAGAAGCTCGCAGAGTCATTGGTTGACCAGACACTCGCGCGCGCCGATGCCTCCGGGCGTGTTAAGATTTTTCTAGGTTCCCCGGTAACCGACGTGGAGCGCGATGCAGATGGTCAATGGAAAGTGTTGTGTGCGAACAGCCAGACGCTCCGAGCACGCGTCGTTGTTTTCGATGCTGATGCCTATTCGCTTCTCTTTGCCAAACGTCTCGGACTTGGTAAGGAGTTCTCGCTTATTCCTGTTGCGGGCACTTTTTTCTTCACGAATGAGGTTCTGAAGGGAAAGGTCTACACCGTGCAGGAGCCACGACTCCCTTTCTCTGCCATTCATGGCGATCCGGATGTTCGCGTGGAGGGAAAAACTCGTTGGGGTCCGACTGCTAGATTTTTCCCTGTTCTTGAAGCGCGAAGTTGGAAAACTTCGCTAGATTACTTTGCGGTTTCCGGTCTTCACCGACTTCGCACATGGAGAAGTTTTGCCGTTATATTGCTTGACCCTTTGCGCTTCTGGTATCTTCTGAGAAATCTTTTGTATGAAATACCACTTATTGCGCCATACTTTTTCGCACAACGAGTGCGAAAAATCGTACCGACGTTGACGGGAGCGGATTTTGTTCGCGCTCGCGGATTTGGTGGCATGAGATTACAGCGCGTGAATACAAATACACATGAATTACTTCTCGGTGAAGGAAAAATAATCTCCGACAACATGATCTTTAATATGACACCTTCGCCGGGGGCATCAGTCTGTCTCTACAACGCGGTGCGTGACATGGAACATATCTTGCGCTTTCTTGGATCGTCCGATGTATTCGACAAAACACGGCTTCAAAAAGAACTTTGTGACCCACGCGATTCGCTCATCCTACACGACCCATCTCTAGAGACGTCGTACGCTTCATAAAACTTTGTGCCGAGGAGGAGATTTGAACTCCTATGAGGTTTCCCTCACTGCGTTCTGAACACAGCGCGTATACCAATTCCGCCACCTCGGCAAATTTAGTCCTAGTGCGCGCTGAGGGATTCGGACCCCCGGCCTACTGTGTGTAAAACAGTCGCTCTAACCAACTGAGCTAAGCGCGCGTGCTTTATTTATACACTATTTTGGTTAAATCACAATATTAGACTGTGATAATTGATATTAAGTATGTTATACTTTACTTATGAAAGTTAAAGAAAGGGAACACGCTCGGAAGTTACGACAGGAAGGTAAATCAATGAATCAAATTATTGAAGAAACCGGTTATTCAAAGGCAAGTGTGAGTTTTTGGACTCGCGACATTGTGTTGACCCGTTCACAGAAAAATAAGATATCACTACGAGGAAGGAGTGTTGAGTCTATTGAGAGGAGGAGGATAAGTCGTCTCGCGAATATAGCAAATAAAAGGCGAGCCATAATGGATCTGGCGAAAGAAGATTTTACAAATTTAACCATAAGGGAATTAAAATTAGTGGGGGCGATGATTTATTGGGGAGAGGGTAGAAAAGTGGGGAATTGGACTGTTAGTCTGGCAAATAGTGATCCGCTAATTATCAAGGTCATGATGAGATTTTTTCGAGAAGTATGCAAGGTGCCGGAAGAAAAATTTCGTGGGCACATACATACTTTTGAAAATGCTTCTGTGTATAAGGCCGAGAAATACTGGTCTCTAATATCTGGAATACCATTGGCACAGTTTTATAAGACGTATACCAAACCAAGTAAAGGAAGTTTGCAAAAAAGACAAATGTTGCCTTACGGTACGTTGGACATATATGTTCATGACACGAAGTTATTCCTTACTATTAAGGGATGGATTGAAAAGATTGCAGAATTAGTTATAAATTAATGATCAACCTATCTAAAAACATTCTCTATGAAGATGACGATATTTTGGCCATCGACAAGCCGGCTGGTTTAATCGTGCACCCAGATGGGCGTACTGTAGAGCCAAGTGTGTCTGAATGGTTTGCGTCAGCATATCCCAAGTCTAAAGATGTGGGTGAAAAGCTTCGCGACATAGAACGTCCTGGAGTTGTGCATCGAATCGACAGAGATACTTCCGGGGTGCTTCTTCTAGCAAAGACAGATGTAGGGCACGAAACTCTCAAAGAACAGTTTCAAAATAGAAAGATAGATAAGATCTACCATCTATTCGTCTACGGCAACATTAAAGATGATTTGGGCTCTATCAATCTTCCTATAGGTAAAAGCGTTAGCAATTTTAGAAGGTGGTCCGCCCAAAGAGGCGCCCGAGGCGAGAAGAGAGAAGCCCTCACCTATTTTAAAGTTATTAAAAGGTCTACTGATAAGAGCTACACATTTTTAGAAGCGAAACCAAAAACAGGGAGGACACACCAAATCAGAGTGCATTTCAAAGCTATTCATCATCCAGTTATTTGCGACAAGCTTTATGCCTCCAATAAACCAATTTTACTAGGATTCAATCGTTTAGCCCTTCATGCTCGCTCTATCACTTTCAAAAATGTTTCAGGTAAGCAGGTTACTGTAGAGGCTCCTTACCCAGAGGATTTTTCTAAAGCCATAAAAACCTATATTTAAAAGCCACAAATTAAAACCACAGAAATCCTTAATCTCTCATCTAAATAGGTGTATAATTGAAAAAGATAGGGAGTACCTTAAAAGCTGAGGAATCCATTAGCGAGAAGCTCAAAGGAGAATGAAATGAAATACGGAATGCTTAGCCTAATCTCCTCTGGTGGTCGCAGATTACCATCGAGGCAACCGACGGCAAGGAGACCATCGCTAAGGACAAGGATGTCTTTGTTGCCAGCGTGGACATGCTTGTCGTCGGCCTCGGCGTGTTCGTTGCGCGGCTTCTCGGACGGCTGCGTCTGGGGCGCCTGGCGCGGGCCTCGCGTGGTGGTCCCGCAACTGGCCTTGGAGCCCTAAGGTTCCAGACTCTGTGTCCCTTATGTCCCTCGGGCGCTTCGATTCATATCGGAGCGCCCTTTAATTTGTATTGAAGCAATTATTGTGTTAAAGTGATACCCACTAGTAATAAAATGAACAGAGTAATAAGCCCAGTAAATATAGAAGAAAGACAGGCGCTCAAAATGAGAGCTGGCGATACTGTGCGTGTCTGGCAGAAGATTGTGGAGAAGGGCAAGACCCGTCTCCAGGCTTTCGAAGGTTTGGTACTTGCTACTAAACACGGCAAGGAGGCCGGGGCCACTTTCACGGTCCGTCGCACCGCCTCTGGTGTTGGAGTGGAGAAAATTTTTCCACTCTATTCTCCAGTTATAGATAAGGTTGAGATGGTGAAGCGTTCCAAGGTTCGCCGTGCCAAGCTCTACTATATACGCGAGAAGGCGGCCAAAGAGATTAGCCGTCAAATGAGAAACATCAGAACAACCAAGGATGAGGAAGAAGTGGTTTCTGAAATAGAGGCGGAGTAATATAAACAACATGCGCGGGTGTTGAAATTGGTAGACAAGCTACCTTGAGGTGGTAGTGCCCGCAAGGGCGTGGAGGTTCAAGTCCTCTCCCGCGCACCACTTCGCTCTGTATTAACAGAGCTATGCTGTGCTAGCACCAAAACTAACTTTTTGTCTACAGTTGTATAATAAAGAAGGTCTAGCATTATTAAAGGGAAGAACGCGTCTAAATAATATTTGAAGATTTTGAGGAGACTCTACGAGAAATTTGAGAGATACATTTCACCTCTGGCCCTGATCAGTGGTTTTATTTTCGACTTTTTTACTTTAAAGAGAGTAGATTTTCTTTGGGATAATTTCTTAATCATTCTTTATCTTATCTTTGCTGGCGTGAGTATTATCATCATAAATTTATTTGAGACTGACAGACCCAGAAACAAATTTATTGAAAATATTTATGAATTCCTTCCTCTCTTTCTCCAGTTTTCTTTTGGAGGACTTTTTAGTGCCTTTGTTATTTTTTATTCTAAAAGCGCCTCTCTCTTTACTGGCGGTGCCTTTATTTTAATTCTTGGCATCTTTCTTGTCGGCAACGAATTTTTTAAAAAGAGATATTCAAAGTTAGCTTTCCATATTGGAGTTTATTTTGTGGCCCTTTTTTCTTTCTCTATCTACTTTTTGCCGGTTTTAATTAAACAAATGGGAGCTTTAGTTTTCCTCTCGAGCGGGGGAATAAGTCTCGTTTTGATTAGTCTCTTTGTTTTAATTATTGCTCACTTGGCACCCGAGAGATACAAAGAGGCAGGTAAGCTTTCAAGTTTAGTAGTACTTGGCCTCTACATTTCTATAAACATTCTTTATTTTACTAATATTATTCCACCCATTCCACTTTCGTTGAAGATGGCCGATGTGTTTCATAATGTCGAAAGACAAATCGATGGGAACTATCTAGTCTTGGGTGAGAACAATAATATTTGGCGAGAAAAGTTTAGCTTAAGCCAGAAAATACATTTAATACCCGGACAACCAGTTTATGTTTTTAGTTCCATTTTTGCTCCTACTAATCTTAGCGTGGAATTGGTTCATAATTGGCAATACTTTGATGATGTTAGTGAAAAATGGGTTAGTTCAAGTAAAATAAGTTTTCCCATAAAGGGCGGAAGAAACGAAGGATATAGGGGTTTTTCTAAAAAGGAAAATGTTTTTGAGGGAAAATGGCGGGTAGACATAGAAACCGAGAGAGGTCAGGTTATTGGAAGGGTGCGGTTTGATATATTCATGGTGGAGACTATTCAGGGGCTAGAAACGAAAATTATTTAAAACTAGCATACTCATAGTGTATGATTACAGTATCTATGCTTTATACAGGTAAAGGAGATGATGGGAAAACTAAGCTTTTTGGTTGTGATCAGAAACGTATTTCCAAAAGTTCTTCTGTGGCCGAGGCGCTTGGTAATTTAGACGAGCTCAATTCTTTCTTGGGTTTAATAAAAGTTAAAACGATAGGGGAGAAATTTGAGGTTGGTGGTAAAACTTCCCAAGATATTGTTGGAGATATCCAGGAAAATATTTTTACGATTTCTGCTTGTATTGCTGGGGCGGATAAAGGCATTACGGCGGATAAGGTGAAGGAGATAGAGGATATAGTTGCTGTATGTGAGAAGGAGTTGCCTACGATAAAAACTTTTTCCCTTGCTGGAGGAACAGAACTTTCAGCTTTATTTGATTTTGCAAGAACCTTGGCTCGTCGAGCGGAGCGAAGAGTGGTAGCAGTAAACGATGAACTTAATAATATAAACCCTGAAATTCTTAAATATCTTAATCGTCTTTCTAGTATTCTTTTTGCCCTCGCTCGACTTACTAACCATCGTTCTGGTATAAAGGAGAGCGCCCCGCGCTATACTTAGTAAGTATTCGTGGGAAACATAATGGCGGCTATAGTTTAGTGGTAGAACTCCAGCTTGTGGAGCTGGTCGCGAGAGTTCGATTCTCTCTAGCCGCCCCCGCGTCGAATTTAAACTGGTATAATTTATGTATGAAAAAAGGATTTAAAGAAAATATAGAGGAAGCTTCACTGGAGAATATTGATTTTAGGAGAGTGCTCTATACAGGCGAGCATTCTCAGCTAGTTTTGATGTCTCTCAAGCCAAATGAGGAGATTGGTATGGAGGTACACCCAGACAACGACCAGTTTTTTAGATTTGAGAAGGGCCAAGGGAGGGTGATTGTTGACAGTACTACTTATGAAGTGTCAGACGGTGATGTGGTCATAATTCCTCGAGGAGCGGAGCATAACGTCGTTAACACTTCCCAAACTGAATCTCTCAAACTCTACACTCTCTACGCACCACCTCACCATGCCGATGGAATTGTGAGGGTCACTAAGGAGGAGGCAGTAGCAAATGAGGCTGAATTTGATGGCGTGACCACGGAATAGATATGAAAAAGTTTAAGACTATTGTATTTGATATTGACGGAACCCTGACGCGGAGTAAACTGCCCTTAGATGAAGAAATAGCGAAACTGCTCTCCCTCCTGATAGAGAAATATCAACTGGCCATCATTTCCGGGGCTGGTTTTGAACAGTTTAAATGGCAGATCCTTGACCATCTTCCTAACGGATCAAAATTAGAAAATTTATATCTGTTGCCAACCGACGGCACTGTTTTATGTAGATACAACGGGGACTGGCAGTGTCAGGCCGATCCGGCGATGTCTCCAGAAGATAAAACCCACATTGCTCAAGCTTTTGAAAACATTTTTGAAGAATCTGGTTTGGAAAAACCTAAAAAACTTTACGGAGAACTGGTAGAAGATCGTGGGGCTCAACTCAATTTTTCAGCCTTGGGCCAAGACGCCCCAATTGAACTTAAAGAAAAGTGGGATCCGGATAATAAAAATCGCGAACTGATAATAAAAATTCTCAAAAATTATTTGCCCGGTTTTTCGATGCGTATTGGTGGCACAACATCTATAGAAATTACAAGAAGTGGTATTGACAAGAGCTATGGACTCAAAAAACTCATGAAGTTAACGAATTTCTCCAAGGACGACATTCTTTACGTTGGGGATAAGTTTTCAGAGGGTGGCAATGATGCTCCTGTTCTAGCTTTAGGTATAGAATATAAGGAAGTTAAGGGTCCAGAAGAGACTAAAAAGGTTATCTTGGAACTTTTGACATAATCTAAAAATGTTACAATTGAAAGATAGTAATTAAATGAACAAACTCAAACCTTTCACTGAAAAGCGTCCGTGGGGAAGCTTTCGGGAATTTATAAAAAATGAACCCAGCACCGTTAAAATTCTTTATCTAAAAAATGGGGAGGCTTTTAGTTTACAGAAACATTTGCATAGAGATGAATTCTGGAGAGTGTTGAAGGGAGAACCAGAAATTACTATTGGCAGTAAGTTGATTAGCGCAAAAGCAGGTGATGAATTTGAGGTTTCTGCAGAAACCAATCATCGCATTTTTGCACCGCTTAATGATGTGGAGATACTTGAAGTATCAAGAGGAAAGTTTGATGAAGGTGATATCATTAGAATTAAAGATAACTATGGTCGCGCCTAACAAGAAAAAAATAGTGAAAAAAGTGCTGACGAAGAAAAAAGTTGTCAAAAAGAAGACAAGTAAAAAAGTTGTCAAAAAGACAAAAAGAAAAGCAAAAATAAAAGTAAGACCTCTAAATCTCAAGAGATCTAAATTGAACCCAATTATTAATCCTAAGTCGGATTCTTATTGGGAATCAGAAGCGGTATTTAATCCGGGAGCTGTTGTTTCGAGCGATCGGGTGCACCTTTTCTACCGCGCCCTAGGCCCTGATGGCATATCACGCGTTGGTTATGCCTCAAGTAAGGACGGTATTCATTTCGACAAACGTCATCCACATCCAGTTTATAAGCCAGAAACTGACCAAGAATCTGCCACGCATCACCCATATACTTCGCCGGCAAGGCTCGCTTACAATAGGGGACTTTATATGTCTGGGGGTGGCTGGGGTGGATGTGAAGATCCGCGAGCGGTAAAGCTTGGTGGTCGCCTCTATCTAACTTTCAATATTTTCAACGGCTGGGGCTCGATTAGAGTAGGGGTAACATCTATAAGCGAAGATGATTTGGAACAAGGTCGTTGGAATTGGCGCAGAATGCTTTTCCTCTCACCTCCCAATCAAATACATAAAAACTGGATGCTTTTTCCAGAGAAGATGGATAACAAGTTCGCTATTCTGCATAGCGTGTCCCCTGACGTTAAGGTGGACTACTTAGGTACCCTTGAGGAGCTCCATAGCGGTCGCAAGGTTATCACGAGTTCTAGAAGTGAAGACAAAACTTATCCTCACTATACTTGGGAGAGTTGGATACGCGGTGCTGGCGCCCCACCTATAAAAACAAAATATGGCTGGCTCGTTTTCTATCATGCTATGGATAAAAGTGACCCTAATCGCTACAAACTCGGAACAATGCTTCTTGATCTTAATAATCCCCAGAAGGTTCTTTATCGTTCAAAGTACCCAATTCTTGAACCTGATGAATGGTACGAAAATGATTGGAAACCCGGCATTATCTATGCTTCCGGGGCTGTAGTTAAGGGTGATACACTTTTTATTTATTATGGTGGCGGTGATAAACATATTGGCGTTGCTTACACTAAGTTGGACGATTTTATCGACAAGCTTATGAAAAATGAGCATATCGTCTTAGCGACCAGACCGACCAAAGTAAAATAAAGTGACATGTTCATAGTAAAACGATCACAAGAAAATCCCATCTTGGTACCTCGCCGTGACCATCACTGGGAAGCATCTGCCACATTCAATATGTCTGTTGTTAAAAAAGGTCACAGTATTTACGGCTTGTATCGAGCAATATCCAGTTCTGATAATCTTAGATCTCCGGACAAGATTTCAACAATAGGAATAGCCAAGAGCCCTGATGGGGTTCACTTTGATGACCGCAAACAGTTTGTCGTACCAGAGGAGGAGTGGGAAAAGTTTGGCTGTGAAGACCCGCGAGTAACTTTTTTTGAAGGTCGTTATTATATTTTTTATACTGCCCTTTCTCTTTTCCCTTTTACAGCCGAGGGCATTAAGGTGGCAGTGGCTATCTCGGATGATTTAAAAAAGGTCCATGAGCGTCACCTAGTCACACCCTTTAATGCTAAAGCCATGACCCTCTTTCCCGAACGGGTGAATGGCAAGGTCGTGGCGATCTTTAGCGCCTACACTGACACTCCACCGGCTAAAATGGTTGTTGTTGAGGCCGATGATGTAGAAGAATTTTGGTCACCTATGTTTTGGAAGAAACAGCTTCGTGATATGGATAAACACACCATTGATCTTCGTAGAACTGACCACGATCATGTTGAAGTCGGGGCTCCGCCCATTAAAACGCGCTTCGGCTGGCTCCTCATTTATTCCCATATTGAGCACTATTTTCCTTCATCAGAAAATATCAGACCCCAGTTCGGTATTGAAGCTGTTCTCCTTGACTTAAAGGACCCGCGCAAAATTATTGGTCGCACCGAAGGTCCCATCTTGGCGCCGGAGGAGGCCTATGAGACCACGGGCCATGTCTCTAACGTAGTCTTTCCTTCGGGGGCACTTTTGCAAGATGATGTTTTAACGATTTATTATGGCGCCGCCGACACCACGACTTGCTCGGTGAGGTTGTTTTTAGATGATTTGATATCAAGCATTTGTGATGAGACAAAACACCGATGGCATTTCCAACGTGTCGGTCATAACCCCATCATTGAACCAGATAAAAATCATAAATGGGAATCAAAAGCCACTTTTAATCCTGCTGCCGTCCAGCTTGAAGGCTCGGTCCATATTCTTTACAGGGCTCTTTCTGAAGACAATACTTCAAGTATTGGTTATGCTACCAGCCGTGATGGGGTATCTATAAGCGAGAGATTGCCTGAACCAGTTTATCTGCCAACCGAAGATTTTGAAACCAAGAAAATAGCAAACGCTAACTCCGGATGTGAAGATCCGCGTATTACTAAAGTAGGAGGTGCCCTTTACATGAGTTACACCGCTTTTGACGGCATAGGGCCCCCTAGAGTGGCCATTACTTCTATCAAAGAAAAGGATTTTCTTTCCCGTCGCTGGAAGTGGAAAAAACCTAAAATTATTACCCCCTCGGGAGTTGATGATAAAGATGCCTGTATTTTCCCAGAAAAAGTTAATGGCAAGTATCTTATTCTTCACCGTATTGGTAGCGACATTTGCGGCGATCTTCTTAATTCTCTGGATTTCAAAACAGAGGTAGTTAATAAATGTATCAGAATTTTTGGTCCGAGACCGGGAACTTGGGACAGCAAGAAGGTGGGCATAACCGCTCCTCCAATTAAAACAAAAAAAGGATGGCTCCTGCTTTATCATGCCGTTTCGGAACATCATCATACTTATCGACTTGGAGCAGCCTTACTTGACCTCAAGGATCCGACAATTGTCTTGGCTCGTTCAACCGACACTATTTTTAAGCCGGAAGAGACTTTTGAAAAAGAGGGCATTGTAAATAATGTGGTCTTTCCTTGTGGTATGGTAGTGCGCGATGGTTTCCTTTATATTTATTATGGCGCCGCGGACAAGGTGATTGGGGTAGCCAATATGGAGCTCGAGATCATTGTGGACGCCCTGGGGAGAACTATCTAGAATTACTTGATTTTGTGTTAATCTTAAGACCACCATGTTTCCAAACTGGGCAAAAAATATTTTATTTCTTCTAGTTTTTATGATCTCTAGTTTAGTGCTAGTGATTATTATTGATGGATTACTTTCAGGCACCGACCTTACTCCACTTAATACTGTTATCGAGCAGACCGTGACGCACATGCGCACTCCGTTTTTAACGACTTTTTTTATTTTTATCACTAGATTAGGAGACCCCTTCGTTCTTTCTTTTGCTACCGCGCTCATCTCTACCCTCCTTGTTGTCCGAGGCAGGCACTATGATGCTGTTCTTTTTATCACCAGTCTTTTAATTTCCGTTATCTTGCTTTTAGTACTCAAGAATACTTTTCAAATCGCACGACCTAGTTACAATATTATAAATACCAGTGAATGGAGTTTCCCATCAGGGCACGTGACGGTTACAACAGCTTTTTTCTTCCTGCTTGTTTACTCTTTCTTTGGTTACATGAAGACGCTAAGAGGCAAGATCATACTGGTAGCAGGCTCATTTATTGGGGCTATTCTTATATGGTTTTCGAGACTTTATCTTGGGGCTCATTGGGCACTCGATATCTTGGGTGGTATTGCGCTCGGACTTCTGTCTGTGAGTTTTACTATCCTTGCGTTCAATATTTTGATTGAAGGCAGGCGCTCACTAAAAAGTAGAATGCATTTGTGATATAATACAAAAAATATAATTATTAACTAAGATTACAACATGAACACAGAAGAAACTCAAAAAGTTATGAAGTGGACCCGCATTGTGCTTATCGTGTTGGCGATATTTCTGGCTATTCAAGCCCTGGGCTCTTTTAGAGGTTTAACTTATACCAACCCGGTTTATAACTCTATTTCTGTTAATGGAGAGGGCGAGGCGGTTGCCATTCCAGATATTGCCACCTTCTCTTTCTCTGTTTCTCTTGATGCTAAGGTGGTAAGTGATGCTCAAAAGCAGGTGACAGAAAAAATGAACAGTATCTTGTCAGAACTTAAAGCCATAGGTATCGAAGAAAAAGATATTAAGACCTCTGATTATTCTATTTGGCCTAAGTATAGTTATGAACCCACAATTTGCTCACCAACATATTGTCCACCGACTCGGCAACGTGAGGATGGTTACACCGTAAGTCATAGCGTTTTAGTGAAGGTTAGAAAAACTGAAGATGTCGGCAAGGCCTTTGCTCTGGTGGGAGACAAGGGTGCCACGAATCTCTCCGGTATTTCGTTTGCTGTTGATGATGAGGAAAGGGTTTTAGATGAAGCTCGGGCCAAGGCTATTAATGACGCTAAGAAGAAGGCTGAAATGCTCGCAGACGAACTCGGTGTACGACTTGTGCGCGTGGTGAGTTACTATGACAATATTGGTGGCGGACCTATGCCGTATTATGCAGAAGGTATGGGTGGAGACATGGTTAAGACTTCCGCCTCTTCTGCTCCCAGTATTCCCATTGGAGAAAACAAGGTTGTAATGAATGTCACTGTAGTCTACGAAATAAGATAATTCGAGTCATTGACTTCTATGGGTCTCGTATGGTAGTATCAAAAAACACCCGGAGGGGGTGTTTTTTATAATAAATAACTATGAGCAAACTAATAAATTACATCAAAGATACTAGAGGTGAGCTTAAACACGTTTCTTGGCCAACGCGAAAGCAGTCTATTGTCTACACAGTTGTGGTTATCGCCATCTCTATCCTTGTGTCTATTTTTCTGGGATTTTTTGACTATATCTTCTCTTTTATTCTCCAGAAGTTTATTCTATAAAATAATCCCATGGCCAAACAAAAAATCTCCGAGGGTAGGAATTGGTACGTTGTTCATACATATGCTGGTTACGAAAATGCAGTGATGCGTAATCTCAAACAGCGCATCGAGTCCTTAGGCATGGAGGATAAAATTTTTAATGTCATTATTCCTGTAGAAAAGAAGATAAAGATCAAGGGTGGCAAGAGGGTAGAAGAAGAAGAAAAAATTTACCCCGGCTATATTTTAGTAGATATGATCGTTACCGATGATTCTTGGTATGTGGTTCGCAACACTCCGAGAGTGACGGGCTTTGTGGGTTCAGGAGTTTACCCTGTGCCTATTGATAAAGCAGAAGTTGAGGCTCTTTTTGCTCGGATGTCTGTCGACAAAGTTACTCATGCTATTAATCTTATTGAGAATGACGCCGTCCTTGTAATTGATGGACCATTTAAAGAACTTGAAGGTAAAGTTTCAGAGATTGATAAGGAACGAGGCAAGGTGAAAGTCTTGGTCAACATGTTTGGACGCGAGACTCCGGTCGAATTAGATTTCTTGCAAGTTAAAAAGATTTAACGTATTCTAACCCTCTAATATGGCAAAGAAAGTTGTAAAAGTTTTAAAGCTTCAAATCCCCGGTGGTAAAGCTGTTCCCGGTCAACAGTTAGGACCCGTACTCGGTGCCGCCGGTATTCCTATTGGTGAATTCGTTAAGCGTTTTAATGATGAGACAAAGGATCGTGTCGGAGAGACTGTGCCCACGATTGTTGAGGTCTTTGAAGACCGGAGTTATCACCTCACTTATAAAACTGAACCAGCTTCTGCATTGATTCTAAAAGCAATAGGGAAGGAAAAAGGCTCTGGTACCCCCAATACTTCTAAAATAGGGACTCTTTCTAAGGCTCAGATTAAAGAAATTGCAGAGAAAAAAATGCCTGACTTAAACGCGGAAACTCCAGAAGCCGCTTTTAATATCATCGCCGGCACCGCTCGCTCTATGGGTGTTGATGTGAAGTAGGTAGTTTGCTTTTTATTTTTCTCAGAGGTAAAGTGCAGTCTGGTAAACCTCAAACAGGAGTAGGTTATGAAGCAGTACCTTGATTTACTTAGACATATCCAAGAGTATGGCGCAAAGAAGTCAGACAGGACAGGAACCGGGACAATCAGTGTTTTTGGCTATCAAATGCGCTTTGATTTATCGAAAGGTTTTCCTCTCCTGACAACCAAAAAAATCCATCTCAAGTCTATCGTCCATGAACTTCTGTGGTTTCTACGCGGAGATACTAATGTTCGCTGGCTACAAGAGCGTGGTGTGAAAATATGGGATGAATGGGCAGACGAAGATGGTGACCTGGGGCCAGTTTATGGGTACCAATGGAGAAATTGGCCCAACTGGGTTCCAGAGGAGATGAGGAATATTGCCATAGATCAGATTGCTGATACGGTCAAACTTCTCAAGGAGAATCCTGATTCAAGACGCATTGTTGTCACAGCTTGGAATCCTGGAGATGTGCCAAAGATGAAGTTACCGCCATGTCACTGTTTATTTCAGTTCTATGTGGCCGATGGCAAACTTTCATGCCAGTTATATCAGAGGAGCTGTGATGTTTTCCTTGGCGTACCCTTCAACATCGCCTCCTATGCACTGCTCACCATGATGTTTGCCCAAGTGTGTGGTTACCAGCTTGGCGAGTTTATCTGGACTGGTGGTGACACTCACCTGTATCTGAATCACTTGGAACAAGTGAAGTTGCAACTCTCGCGTGAGCCACGATTACTACCAACCATGATGATTAATCCCGATGTGAACAGCGTCTTCATGTTTAAGTATGAGGACTTCACGCTCGAAGGATATGATCCCTGGCCAGTTATCCGAGGATCAGTGGCAGTCTGAATTTCGGGCGAGTTCAGCGGGACTAGCAACCCCGCTGTTTTTTTATTTTCTGATATCTCGGTCGTTATAGAGTTTGGGGAGCATGCTTTCAGGTTTCCATTCCTTTTTCATTTTTTTAATATCACTAGAAGTTTGATATTTACCGGTTTTTGCATAATCACTTTTAAGTATTTGACCTGTTTCAAAGAAGATTATTTGAGCGACACGTCTGCCAACCACGAGAGGGATAGCGTAGTTTCTTGAGTTATTGGTAATTTCCATAGTCCAACGATTGAAGAATCCGACATCACCCCAGCCTGCGCATTTGCAGACTTCAATAAAATTTCTGCCGAGAGAAGAACGCGCTTTCATCATAGTGGTGATGTGGTTTCTACCTCCTATAAACTCATTAGTGTGGGCTAGTATTGTTTCCTCCGGTTGAAGCAAGATGACTTTGTCAGAAGGTTTTATGCCTTCCCATTTAAATTTGTATTTTTTAAAGACCTCACTGGCTTTTTTAGCCTCTTTTGCTTTGGTGCCCCAGACATGGTCAGTGTGGCTCTTACTCCAGATATTATAAATATTGTGGTCGTACTTAGAAGGTTGTTCAGAGAAATAGAACTCACCCAAAGTGACATCATAGCTTGATGTGGCTAGATTTTCTCTATGAAAAGGTTCAATGATGACATCGCCAGCCTTTTTTGCCTCGAGGATTCTTTTGTCGGATAAAGCCATTTCGCCATTATAAAGTATTTCAGGTATTATGAAAGTGTGACCAAAGAATCAATAAAAACCCTTATTTCAGAAGCTTTGAAGGAACTCAATCTTGAGGCGGGTGACCTGCCTGCGCAGGCAGGTTTTGTCGTTGAACATCCAACTGACTTTAAGATGGGAGACTACTCTACTAATGTCGCTATAAAATACGGACATGGAGATGAACTTGTACGATATATCGTACAAAATAAACCAGACGGGGTAGAGAGGGTTGAATTGGTCGGCCCGGGGTTTATTAACTTCTATCTCTCAAAAGAATTTTTCAAAAATAGTTTGGGAGAGATTTTAGACAGAAAAGAAAATTTTGGTAAAAGCGAACACGCCAAGGGATTCAAGGTGATGGTTGAACATACCCAACCGAATCCTTTCAAGTCATTTCATATTGGGCATCTAATGAATAATGCAATTGGTGAATCAGTTGCTCGGATTATTGTCGCGAATGGGGCAAAAGTGAAAACTGTCAGTTATCATGGTGATGTCGGCATGCATGTGGCCAAGGCTTTATGGAAAGGCGATTACGTTCTGGGTTCAAAGGCTTTCGAAGAAGATGAGAAGGCAAAGGCAGAAATACAAGATATAAATAAAAAAATATATGACAAATCTGATCCCGAGATAAATTCTCGATATGAAAATGGTAGAAAAAGGTCCCTTGAAGAATTTGAGAAGATCTATAAAAAACTAGAAACTAATTTTGATTTCAACTTTTTTGAAAGTGAGGCTGCCGACATTGGAAAAAAAATCGTACTGCAAAATATGGGAAAGGTATTTGAAGAGAGTCAGGGAGCAATTGTATTTAAAGGTGAAAAATTTGGTCTGCACACACGAGTATTTCTGAACTCTGATGGTCTGCCAACATATGAAGCAAAGGAAATTGGTTTGGTTAAGATCAAGAAGGAAAAATTTGATTTTGACCTTTCTATGACGATTACGGGAAATGAGCAGGATGCGTTTTTCCAAGTAGTTGAAGTCGTGATTGGGGAAGTAATGCCGGAAATAAAAGGTAAATTAAGCCATCTCTCTCACGGCATGTTACGCCTACCCTCTGGCAAGATGTCTTCTAGGACCGGGGATATTATTACCGCCGAAGAGTTGATTGAAGATGTAAAGAGAAGGCTTGCCCCGACCAGCCCAGGCGGGGTGGGTGATGAAGCTGTGGCTATCGGTGCGATCAAATATATGATTCTTAGGCAGGCGATAGGTAATGATATTGTTTTCGATATTGAAAAGTCTGTTTCTACGGAAGGGGATTCCGGAGTTTATTTGCAATATGCTTATGCACGTACTAACTCACTTTTGGAGAAGGCGGATAAAGAAATAAGTACAAATGCTCCAAGAGAAAATACCCATGAAGTCGAGAGACTTCTTTATAGGTTTCCAGAGATAGTGGAAAGGGCTGGCAAAGAATACGCCCCTCACCACATTGTTACTTATCTCACTCAACTAGCGGGAAGTTTCAATAATTTTTATACGCATGAACAAGTCATCGGTGATTCTCCTGAAGCATCTTATCGTCTAGCTATAGTGAAAGCGTTTAATATAGTGATGAAAAATGGTTTAACAATTCTCGGTATCACAGCTCCCGAAAGGATGTAGTTAAAAGGAAAAAGTGTTAAAATTAGTAAAATATGGCTGAAAAATCAGATCGTTCTGAAAGGGAAGAGAAAATTCTACAATTCTGGAAAGAGAATAAGATTTTTGAAAAAACTCTGGAGAAAAAGTCTCCTAAGGGAGATTTTATTTTCTACGAAGGCCCCCCTACAGCAAATGGCAGGCCCGCGATACACCATCTAGAGGCTAGGGCTTTCAAAGATGCTCTTCCTCGCTACAAAACTATGCGAGGCTTTCGTGTACCAAGAAAAGCCGGCTGGGATACTCATGGCCTACCAGTGGAGCTAGAAGTTGAAAAAAATTTAGGTTTAAAATCCAAGAAAGAAATAGAACAATATGGCATCGCCAAATTTAACAAAGAATGTAGGGCGAGTGTTGGTAAATATATTAGTGAGTGGTCAAAGTTTACAGGCCGTATTGGTTACTGGGTGAATTTAGACGATGCATATTTTACTTATGATAATTCTTACATAGAAACAGTATGGTCAATTCTTTCTCATGTAGAAAAAAGAAAACTTCTCTACAAGGATTATAAAGTGGTGCCTTGGTGTCCACGTTGTGGTACAGCGCTTTCTTCTCATGAACTTGCGCAGGGGTATAAGGATGTTAAGGATCTCTCTCTTTATGCCAAGTTCAAGGTAGTGGGTGAAGAAAATACCTATTTTCTCGCATGGACCACCACCCCATGGACCCTTCCTGGTAACGTTGCTTTGGCGGTAGGAAATGATCTTGATTATGTAGAAATAAAAGTCGGAGAAGAGATACTGGTTCTTGCTAAGGAACGGCTCTCTATAATTACTGAACCATATGAAATTGTTGCCGAACATAAAGGCAAAGAAATGGTTGGCATGGGATACGAACCTTTGTACCCATTTCTCAATGATAAGTCAGATAAGTCTTTTAAAATCTATCGAGCTGATTTTGTAAATACAGAAGAGGGCACAGGGATAGTGCACACGGCTGTAATGTACGGGCAGGACGACTTTGAGTTGGGCACTAAGATTGGTTTACCAAAGTATCACTTGGTAGATGAAACGGGGCATTTTATTGCTGAAACAGATTTTCTCACTGGGCGATTTGTAAGAGATGAGGAAACTGCGGTAGAGATTATAAAGGATTTGGCACACAGAGGTCTTTTGTTTAAGAAAGAGAAATATGAGCATTCTTACCCACATTGTTGGCGTTGCAAGACGCCACTTATCTACTATGCTCGTGATTCTTGGTATATAGGCATGTCTCAACTAAGAGATAAATTAGTAAAAGAAAATGAAAATATAAATTGGGAGCCTAAACATATAAAAGAAGGTAGATTTGGAGAGTGGCTCCGGGAGATAAAAGATTGGGCCATTTCTCGCGAGCGATATTGGGGTACCCCCTTACCGATTTGGCAGAATGCTGACGAGTCAAAAAGGTTGCTGGTGGATTCTATTGACACGCTGAAGAAATACACCAAGTCTAGTGGCAATAAATATTTTGTGATGCGACATGGGGGTACAGAGGGAAATAAAAAAGAGATTGTCAGTTATAAAGATGAAGCAAATGATCATCTGACGGGAGAGGGCAAAGAGCAGGTTAAGAAATCGGCAAAAAAACTCAAAGGCAAAATTGACATAATTATTTCGTCGCCCTTTGTCCGCACTAGAGAGACAGCTGAAATTGTCGCTGAGATTACTGGGCTTAATTCTGACGATATTATTTTTGACAAAAGAATTCAGGAGATAAATCCTGGAGAATATGATGGTAAATCATGGCCCGATTATCATGACGCAATGTCTAAGTTGGGTAAAAATTGGTTTAATGCCAGTTTAGGTAACAGCGAACCTCTATCTGATTGTCGGAAAAGAGTTGGAGAGTCTTTGTATGAAATAGAGGAAAAGTATCAAGGGAAAAATATTTTGTTTGTGACGCACGGCGGGCCAGCCTGGCACTTTTATATAAATGCTGGTTTCTTTGATCCTAAGAACAGAACGTACAGTCCGTCCGGTAAATATGTTTTTGTTGATGATTTTAAATATTTCGAAAATGCAGAAATACGTGAGTTGCCATTTATTCCACTGCCTCACAATGAAGACTTTGAAATTGATTTACACAGACCATACATAGATGAGGTTGTACTTGAAAAAGATGGAGAAGAATACAAAAGAGTTAAAGAAGTTTTGGATGTCTGGTTTGATTCTGGTGCAATGCCTTTCGCCCAAAACCCTAAGAATATTTTGTATCCCGCAGACTTCATTTCTGAAGCTATAGACCAAACTCGTGGGTGGTTTTATACACTTCACGCCATTGGCGTTCTTATGGATAAGGGGGCTGCGTATAAAAATGTTATTTGTTTAGGCCATCTTTTAGATAAAGAAGGGAAGAAGATGTCCAAGTCAATCGGTAACGTGGTGGACCCATGGGAAGAGATCGATAAGCACGGGGCAGACGCTTTACGTTTCTGGATGTATTCCGTGAATCAGCCTGGAGAGTCTAAAAATTTTGACACGTTTTCAGTAGCCGAGATTGCGAGAAAGGTTTTTAACATTTTGGATAATATTTATGCGTTTTATGATTTGTATAGAGACAGGGGACTAGAGAAGGAGAATTTTAAATTAAAAAATAAACATGTTTTGGATGAATGGATTCTTTCTAAATTGAACGAACTTATTGAAACCTCAACTTCTAGATTAGACGATTACCAATTGTTAGAGCCCGCTCGTGCTGTAAGAGAATTTCTCGACAATCTTTCCACTTGGTATCTACGACGTTCGCGAGACAGAATTAAGGACGGAGACAAAGAGGCTAAGCAAACTTTGTATTTTGTTCTTAAAGAGATTTCTAAACTTGTGGCCCCATTGACACCATTAGTGGCAGAAGATTTATATCAAAAATTAAGAACAGATAATGACGTCGAGAGTGTACATCTTGAAGACTGGCCAGAAGCTCAAAAGATCAATGCAAGAATTATTGAGAATATGGTTGAGGTTAGGAAGATCGTATCTATAGCTCTAGAAGCGCGCTCGAAAGCTAATATCAAAGTGCGTCAACCGCTAAGCGAGTTGAAGATAAGGAATAATAACTTAAGCGAAGAATTTCTCGGTCTTATTAAAGAGGAATTAAATGTAAAAAAAGTTACTATAGATAAAAATCTTAAGGAAGAAGTATGGCTTAACACTACTCTCACACCAGAGCTTGAAGAGGAGGGGTTAGTACGTGAAGAAATTCGCGCTATTCAAGATATGAGAAAGGAAAATGGTCTTAAACCTAGTGATGTATTTAAATTTAAAGCTCCTCAAGGGAAAGAGGATTTTTATGACAAGCATAGAGAAGAGATAAGTTTGGCCACCAATGTTGAGTTAGAGTAATGTCTTATCATATTTACACCACCCGAGGGATAGTTTTGGCAGAGAGACCTATACGCGAGGCCGATAGGATTTATACTATTCTTACTTGCGACTTGGGTTTGATACGCGCCATGGCCATTGGGGTGCGCAAGGAAGCATCAAAATTACGTGGCAATATAGAGCCATTTTCTTTGACCTCTGTTTCTCTGGTCCGTGGTAGGGAATACTGGAGATTAACTTCGGCAGAATATATACAAAACATCCCTTCTTTACCATCTGTAGCAAGGCCGCTTTCTCTCCTCAGTCAGCTTGTTCAGGGAGAGGCTCCACATCCTGAATTATTTGGTGCCATAGAAGAGACAATCCTTTCTTCTGACCACGAGGACAAGATGTTTGAAGTTGGACTAGTTTCTAAAATTTTACTTCATCTTGGTTATCTCAAAGCATCAGACATGGATTTAAACAAAGAGTCTTTAATCAAAGCTATAAATAACGGTATCCAAGCTAGTCATTTATAAAAAGTGTTACAATAAATTAATATGGAAGAAGAAAAAAAAGGTGAGATTGAGAAGCTTAACGACACACTTTATTCTCGAACACGTTACCGAGACCCTCTAGACAAGCGTGCTCCTGTTAAAAAGTTTGAGTCTCCAGATGTTTCGGAGAAGTGGCAGACTCCAGAGCTTGACGAGATGCTCAAACATGAGAGTGTTGTTTCAGAAGTGCACCCTTTAATAAAAAAAGTGTTCGTTTTTGCCATATTGTTTTTTATTGCCACGGTTGTTGTGGCGGGCTTTGTCTTTATTGGAGGAGCCACCTTCGTCTCTTCTAGAAATGTAGACATTAGCGTGCTTGGTCCCACCTCTGTATCTGCTGGAGAAGTATTTGAGCTCGGTGTCAGTATTTCAAACACAAATAACGCTGATCTTGAGTTTGCTGATCTCTCCATTCAATATCCGCAAGGTAGTCGTAATCCAGAAAATACTAATGAGTCTCTAACTTATACAAAAGATACCCTGGGGGTGATAAAAGCTGGTGGAGAGACGGTTTCTAATGTGCGCCTAGTTCTCTTGGGGCTCGCAGGCGAGACGAAAGAGATTAAGTTTTCGGTTGAATATAAGGTCAAAGGCTCAAACGCCACTTTTTTCAAAGACAAGATATTTGAAATTACTATCGGGGACACGCCAATTCTTTTAACAGTGGAGAGCCCCCATACGGTGATTTCTGGAGACAGCTTTACCACAGATGTTTCTATTACCTTAAAATCTCGTGAAGTTTTGAAAAACGTTGTGTTGAAAGCTGAATATCCCTATGGATACAGCGTACTCGACGCGACACCAAGGGCGATAGCGGATGATAACATTTGGGTTCTGGGTGACCTTTCTCCTGAAGATAAAAAGGTAGTTACTATTCGTGGTCGGCTGGCAGGGGAAGACAACGAAGAGAGAACTTTTAGATTCTACGTCGGTGTTTCTGATGGCGGTAGTACAAACCACAGCCTAAAGATTGCCATCATCTCTCTGCTCAATACCATTATGATTGACCGACCGTTCATTGGTCTCGAAGTTTTGTTTAATGGGGAGAACACTTCTACCTACATAGCTCCGCCTGCCCGCACCATTGCTACTACTATTAGATTTGAGAACAACCTTTCAGATAAACTACTCAACCCGCGTCTTGAAGTCAGTCTTTCTGGTGTTGCTCTGGATAAATTATCCGTGATGCCTGGTAACAGTGGTTTCTATGACCCCCAGACCTCTAAAGTTGTTTGGAATCTAACAAACAATTTAGGTAATCCAGAACTTGCCCCCGGGGAAGACGGTCAGGTCACTTTAAGATTTTCTTCCTTACCCGCTCTTTCTTTGCCAGCAGTCTCTGGCGATATTAGATTGAATTTTTCGGTTACAGGAATTCCCATTGGAACTGTTGGTCAGAAAGTGGTGACAGTAAGTGATACGCGTACCATCAAAATATCTTCACAGGTTAATTTCTCTTCGAAAGTTCTTTATTCTTTGGGTTCATTTGCAAATTCTGGTCCATTACCACCCAAGGTGGGGGAAGAGACTACTTACACGACTGTCTTTAGTATCGGTAACACTAGAGGCAATCTGGCAGATGCAAAAGTTGTAGCGCATCTAGGTCAAAATGTGAGTTGGCTAGGAGCTTCGAGCTTTACAAGCGAGGATATTACTTATGATCAAGTGTCAAATACGATTACTTGGAATATCGGCACGCTTCAATCTGATACAGGGTTCTCTTCTAGTCCAAGAGAGTTAAGTTTCCAAGTTGCCCTCACACCTTCTTTGGGTCAGATTGGTACTGTGCCCAATTTGGTTACAGGTATCATCTTTACTGGTAGGGATACTGTTACGGGGGAGACTGTTATGGTCGATAATTCTTCTCTAACTACTCGACTGATTAGCGACCCAGCGTTTATCCAAGGGGATGATATAGTAGTTAAATAACCTACAATTAACAACCGACAATGGGAGCCAAAGATTCAAATTTAATGGAAAAAGTAATCTCGCTTTGCAAAAGGCGTGGGTTTATTTATCCAGGTTCAGAGATATATGGTGGACTTTCCGGAATCTATGATTATGGCCCACTGGGGACGGAGCTTCGCCATAATATCAAACAGTATTTTTGGAATAAGTTTATAGCCGAAAGGGAGGATGTATATGGAATGAGTGCCGCAATTTTAATGCCAGCACGCGTGTGGGAGGCGTCAGGCCACACGGAACTTTTTACTGATCCATTAGTTGAATGCAAAATTTGCCATGAACGAATTAGGGCAGATCAACCAGAAGCTATTGCTGATCATGAAGCAGGGCATAAGAAGGAAAAAGTTGAATGGACCGAACCAGTTAAATTTAATCTGTTGGTTGAAACAAAACTAGGTGCGTCAGAAAAATCTAAAATCGATGTGAACTTGCGAGGAGAAATTACTCAAGGTGTACATGTAAATTTTAAAAATGTTTTAGACTCAATGCATCCAAAAATTCCTTTTGGTATCGGTCAGATTGGTAAAGCTTTTAGAAATGAAATAACGCCGAGAGACTTTTTATTTAGACAAAGGGAGTTTGAGCAAATGGAATTACAATTCTATGTCGAGCCTAAGGAGGAAGAAGGAAATAAATGGTTTGAATATTGGAAACAGTTTGCTTGGGATTGGTATCTAGGTCTTGGTTTCAAAAAAGAAAGTCTCAGACTTAGACAGCACGCTTCTGATGAAAGGGCTCACTATGCAAAAGATGCTTGGGACATTGAGTTTAATACTCCTATGGGCTGGAAAGAAGCGTGGGGTATTCACCACAGAGCTGATTGGGACTTAAAGCGTCATAGCGAATACTCAAATGTAGATTTGTCATACTTTGACGAAGAAAGAAAGGATAGATTTATTCCCTGGGATATCGAGTGTTCTGGGGGGGTTGATCGAGCGGTTTTATTTGTTTTACTCGAAGCATACACAGAAGATGAGCTTGGAGGTGAACCGAGAACTTATTTAAAACTTGCGAAAAATATTGCGCCAGTTCGCGCGGCCGTATTCCCGCTTCTTAAAAATAAACCAGAATTAGTTAAAAAAGCGCGTGAAGTTTATGAGAGCTTAAAGCTAGAAGCTAGAACCAAGAGCCTCGCCCCTATAGTGTTTGATGATAATGGCAATATTGGCAAGCGCTACAGAAGACAAGATGAGATAGGTACTCCTTACTGCATTACTATAGATTTTGATACTCTTGACCCTTCGACAAGCTCAGGGCAAGAGACTGTCACGGTGCGCGACCGAGACAGCGGGGAACAGAAACGGGTAAAGATTTCTGATTTGAAAGTCTCCATCATTTAAGGTATTCTATCTTTCTAATGAATTTCAAGAAAACTACACTTTCTAATGGATTAAGAGTTATCACTGTCCCTACCAAGGGGAATCCGGCAGTGATGGTTTTGGTTATGGTTGAGACCGGCTCTAACTATGAGACAAAAGCGCAAAACGGCCTCTCGCATTTTCTGGAGCATATGTGTTTTAAGGGCACTTTAAAGAGGCCAGGGGAAGGTGATATTCCAAAAGAACTAGATTCTTTGGGGGCGCAAAATAACGCTTTCACATCCAATGAGATGACCGGTTATTATGCCAAAGCGTCCAAAAAACACTTCTCAAAACTTTTTGATATTGTTTCTGATCTCTATCTAAATCCAACATTACCAAAGAGAGATATTGAAAAAGAGGGTGGCGTCGTATTAGAAGAGTTGAGCATGTATGAAGATAAGCCGGAGCGGACTGTGTGGGACATTCTGGCTAAATTGATGTATGGCGATGTGCCAGCAGGACGTAGCATCATCGGTACGCGCAAAAATATCAAAAGTTTTA
>Ga0210057_1000828_pt1 | contig 49614 bp, 71 predicted proteins | sample CryGeyCG2114_010_2_FD_183968 | JGI IMG/M metagenome (GOLD analysis project Ga0210057, IMG submission 183968) | Groundwater microbial communities from aquifer - Crystal Geyser CG10_big_fil_rev_8/21/14_0.10 (SPAdes) (version 2) | ecosystem: Environmental > Aquatic > Deep subsurface > Groundwater ...
AAAAATCCATTTAATAAAATATACAAACCAATTGCTATCTTTTTTAGTTTGTTTTGTTCTATATGGTTTTGATTGCTTTGTTTTGTAGACTGGTCGTGCCCATACACTTAGAATTATCCACTCACCTTTTTCGTTTTTCTTTGCAACGACTTCTATCTTTTGTGCGACAGAATCGGGAAAATCTCGTAGAGGAACCTTGTACGTTTTATAATATACCCAAGATCCTTGCTTGTTTGAACCTTTTCTTGATTGATCTGGTCTTCTGAATGTTGCCCATGCATCACCTTGCGATACACCTCTTTCTCTCAGACGATCAAGTGCATGATTAGTCCAGATTACTCCACCGAAGTCTCTTTTCATTTCTTTAGTTTTTTGGGTAAGGTCTTAGGAGCAGATGTTTCATGAATAATTTCTAGTATTTCACCACTCAACTTATGTACTTCATATCGTATAAATTCCACAACATCTTCTGCAATCCGATCCCCTAGGAAGCGCATAATCCCAGTGTCGTGAGGCCGATCGCTGAGATGTTGCACAAATTGATCATGATCACCAGAAGGCAACCTATCAAGAATACATCCAACAACCCTATGATGAAGTATTTCATCAATAAGCTTATAAATCTCTTCTTGAGATTCTTTACTCTTTACATGTTCTTTGATCTTTTTCTCAATTGGAGCTAGATCAATGTAGTCGTCATAAAATAATTTACTCATATATGCATTACTATCTTATTGTACCCTACTCTATCAGATTAGAGAGATTTAGCGAATAGGCTCCTTCATTATACTCAACAGGTCCAAGTGGAATTTCATTATCTGGATCATCGACAAAAAAGACGAGTACTGGACCTTTCTTATATCGCTCTCCACCCAAATAGTCCATTACTTCTGGTGATCCACCGAATTGTTTTCCAGTGAAAGCTGCCGGTCCTGAATCTGCAAGCGCTGTTACAACGGCCTTGCCGTTATCTGTATTAATGATGAGTAATTTTCGATATTTGTACCAATTTTTAAGATATGGCTGTCGCGTATTCCAATCAGGTAAATATAGTGTTTGTGCAACAGAATACCACTTCTCTGTTTCTACGAGATCTTCACTAAGTTCATCTCTGCTTGAAGCAAAATATCCCCAAGCACCAAGTCCTGGTGTGATTCCTTCTTTGAGAATATCGTCAGGTCTATCAGAACCATATTCACCTTCTTCTGGAGTATGTGCCGCAGCTGTATCACCAGGATAGCGGATTAAATGCTGTTCCGCTCCAATCTTGCCATATGTCGTATTTAGGTGCTCTCCTTCAAGTGTGGCTTTTGTAGGAATGCCAGTAATTTCTGTAATAACTTTTTCCAGATAACTTTCTTCCTGATCGTTCAGAGGGCGGATTGTCTCAGGCAGTATTTCTTTCATTGCTTCACGTAATTTTGTAGCCGGTGAAACAGATGGCAGTCCATTTTTATCATTAATACTAGCTAGAATATCACTTGGAGATCGTGGAACTAATTTTGTTGAATCAAGTGGTGGACTTAGTAGAAGTGTACTTGCTAGCGCCCCCGCTGTGAGTAACTTAGCCGAGTGATCTCTCAATCCAGTTAATGAAACATTTCTATCTTTAAGAGATTTATTAAAGTCTGCAAACTTATCATCAAAATCTTTTTTAGTGACAAGTGACTTAAGCTTAAGCTTGTTTCTTAAATCTTCTACAATAGAGCTGTCTGTTTGGGCGGCAGGATTCATTGATTATAAACTTCTTTGTAAGAGCAACAATGTACGCTCTTTACCTAGTATAGCAATTGAATCGTTAATCGGCGGAGTCACTTTACTCCCAGTAACTGCAATTCGTATGTCCATAAAAAATTTTCCAGTTTTGAACTCATTATCTGCAATAACTTCCATAAGTGCATCATTAATTGTGTCAAGGGTCCAGTCGTTCACTTTATTAAGAGCTTCATATGCAAGTCGCACATGATCTGGGTTCCCAATCATTTCAGTATCAACCTCTTGATCTTCAAAGAAAAATGAAGCAATTGAGGCAAACTCCTTAAGAGTAGAAATACGCTCTTTAACAAGCGGTGCGATCTTTTCTAGATCTTTGTTGTACTTACCATCAAAGTACTCTTTGATTTTCTGAGCAAAGTCTTCATTACTTAATCTTTTTATATATTCTCCATTCATCCATCGAAGCTTATTACGATCAAAAGCAACAAGATCAGTTTTGCTTATACTCTCTAGTTCAAACTTATCTATAAATTCATCAAGTGTATAGAACTCTTGGTCACTACCAGGCTTCCAACCAAGGAGCATAACAAAATTATCTAGTGCCTCAGGCAAGTATCCTTCATCTAAGAACTCTCTTGCAGCAACAGGCCCGTTTCTTTTAGATAGTTTTTTTGTTCCGCCGAGTTCTTTTAAATTTGGTAAATGAGCATAGATTGGCATGTCCCAGCCAAAGGCTTTGTACAACAAGATATGTTTTGGTGTTGATGGAAGCCAATCATTGCCGCGAAGGACGTGTGTGATCTTCATTAAATAATCATCAACAACAACGGCAAAATGATATGTAGGAAAACCATCTGATTTTAGAAGAACTTGATCATCAATATCCGAGCTATTAAATGTAATCTTCCCATACACAATATCATCAAAGCTTATCTCTTGATTTGGCTCTACATTTAGTCGATAGACATGTGACTCACCTGCATCGATTCTCTTTTGTGATTCTTCTTTGGAAATATGCAGACATTTTTTATCATATTTGGTAGCATGAATTCCTTTCGCTCGTTGCTCTTCTCGCATCTCGGTTAATCGCTCAGGTGTACAGAAACAAGGATAAGCAACGTTCTTTTCAACTAGTTTTTGAATATACTCTTTATAAATATCGAGTCTTTGCGACTGAATATAGGGACCATATTCACCCTCCTTCTGAGGTCCTTCATCCCAGTCAAGTCCATAGTCTTTGATTACTTGCAAAATTCTTTCGGTTGCACCTTCAACAAAACGAACTCGATCGGTGTCTTCAATTCTGATGATAAATTGCCCTCCCATCTTTTTTGCAAAGGCATAGTTATACAGGACTGTTCTAATATGTCCAATGTGATATTCACCTGTTGGGCTTGGGGCCATTCTTACACGTACTTCTGACATAGGTTGATTTTACAGCTTGAGGCGGAAAGTTTCCAATTTATTAGTTATAATGATTCTATGGCGACTAGATTAACAACTACCGCAATCGGTACACGAAAACTGATAAAGATAGCGATTATCGCCCTCATTGTGATACTCGTTGGACGCGTAGCACTTAATTTTGCGTTTAGTGCTATTCGTAGTGCATTGCCCAAAAGAGAAGCTGCACCTACACTCGGATTTGGGGCACTTCCTACAATTGGCTTTCCAGAACAAACAAATGAACTTCCTGTATTAGAATTTACAATTGAGACACCAACAGGAACAATTCCAACCTTTCCAAACAAAATGAGTGTCTATGCCCTCGAACAACAGTACTCAGATCTCTTTTCCTATGATCAAATGATACAAAGGGCTCAGGTCTTTAGCTTTACCGCTAAGCCTAGGCAAGATGTATTTAGTGAACGAAAATATATTTTTGAGCATACAAACACTCCATCGACATTCGAATATGACCTTGTTACTGAGACTTTCTCAATTAGCTATAATTTAGCAAGCGACAGTACACCACTGCTACTTCGTTCAAGAACACCTGAAGGTGCAAAAGAGGCTTTGCGAGACAGGCTTGATGCAGCAGAACTTCTTTCAGATGAGCTTGCAGAAGGACCATCTGATCACATCTTTCTAAAAGTTGAGGGACAGAATTTAGTGCGTGCACTTGCGCTTGCAGATGCACAGCTAGTACAAATAAATCTTTTTAGAAGAAATCTACAATCAACTGAAGAGTTTCCTGGATATCCAGCTGTCACTGCAGACCCAAACAAAGCTAATGTATGGTTTATTGTTAGTGGTTCTGATGAGCGCAGCAAGGTGATTATTGCAGGTGAATATAAGTACTTCCCGGTTGATGAGTCACTCTTTGAGACATATCCAATAAAAACTGGTGAGCAAGCACTTAGAGATCTCGTTGATGGGAAAGGATATGTTGCAAACTTAGGCTTTAATGTAGATGGCAATGTAACTATTACAAATATCTACCTTGCGTACTATGATCCTAATATTCCAGAATCATTCATGCAGCCTGTCATTGTATTCGAAGGTCGTGATAATTTTGTTGCATATGTTGCAGCCGTAACAGATGAGTATATTGCTACTCCCGAGCAGCAGTAGCTGATTGCCACTCATAATTTGAAAAAATCCACTCGAGTAATTTCTCTGATTCTCCAAATCTGTCTTGGCTACCCAAAAGTGCAATAACAATCTTCTTATCATTTCGTTCTACATAGGTAACCAGGTTTTCCCGAGCACCCTCAGTATAACCAGTCTTAACCCCAAGAACACCGTCAACATGACCCAACAATTCGTTTCTGTTTGTGAACTCATGAACAAATCTCCCATCAATACTTTCTGCAGTCCACTCCTCAGTCCCAACAATTTCAGCAAATATAGGATTTCTCATTGCTTGGAGTGCGATACGAGCCATATCTTTTGCTGTAGAATAATGACCAGGCTCATCAAGACCTGATGGATTTAGAAATTGAGAGTTATATGCATATAGCGACCTTGCTTTTTCATTCATTGCAGCAACAAAAGCCTCTCTTCCACCTTGATAACTTGATGCCAACACTTCAGCGGCATCATTAGCTGAATGAATTAATAATCCGTAGAGTAGGTTTTTTACAGATATATTTTCATACCAGACAAGTCCCATATTGGAACCTGCAACTTTAAAGCTTCCTGTATTTATAATCTGATCAAGATTTGTATAGTAATCAAGAGCTACAAGTGCAGTAACCATTTTTGTCGTTGATGCTGGATACACTGGCTCATCAGCACTCTTTTGATATAGTACAACGGAAGAATCTAGATCAACTGCATAGACGTTTTGCGCAGTTAATACAGGAAAGCTTTCAGTATCTACAAGAATAGGTAGAAGGCTGGTGTTTGTATCAACAGGATCAAAATTTTTCTTTACATATACGACAGCAGGCTTTGCAAGACTTAGGATAAATGTGACTGTTGCTATCACAGCAATCGCTATCAAAATAACTGCGTGCTTTTTAGTAAACGGACTCATGTGGGATTTATTCTACTACGGATTTAGTCTGTTCACATCCCGAGGCAAGAAGGTTGCTTCCTTAACTGATTTCAGATCAAGCATCTGCATGATGATTCTGCCTGGGCCAATTCCTCCACCTCCGTGTGGTGGACATCCATATCTGAAAAAGTCTAAATAATAACCAATCTCATCGAGTGGCATACCTTTTTCTTTTGCTTGTTTTTGCAAGACATCTATCCTATGTTCACGTTGAGCACCTGTTGTTATCTCAAGGCCTTTATACAAAAGGTCAAAACTTTTTGTTAGCTCTGGATTATCTTCATGTCTCATATGATAAAAAGGTCGCTTTTCAATTGGCCAATCGATTACAAAAACAAAATCATGGTTGTATTTCTCTTTAATAAGTTTAGATAGTTCTCTTTCCTCTTCCGGATTTAAGTCATTTGGGTCGGCTGAATTGATTCCCGCATCTGAAAGCATCTTTTTTGCATCTGCCATAGTTACTCGTGGGAAAGGACGTGAAGGTACTTCTACACCTAAGTCCAAATCTTTATTCACTTGTTCAAATCCTGCAACAAGCATCTTTTCTTCCTCGTCCATTGGTTCATGATGAGATTCAATGAATGCGATTTCAAAATCCCACCCAGTGAATTCTGTCATGTGGCGTGTTGTAAATGATGGCTCTGCGCGAAAGACCGGCCCAACTACGAACACCTTCTCAATTCCAGATGCCATTGCCAATTGCTTATAAAACTGAGGTGATTGAGCAAGATATGCTTTGGTCTCAAAATATTTTACTTCAAATACTTCAGCTCCAGACTCGCTTGGGGATTTCATTAAACTTGGAGTATAAACCTGTGTGAAGCCTGCGTTATTAACATGATTTCTAAATCCTTTTTCGAGAGATGTCCAGACATTAAAGATTTGCTTATTTTCTGGCCTTCGAAGGTCAATCCATCTCCAATCAAATCTCTTCTGAATTTGTGCTTCATCGGCAAATCCATCAATAGGAATTGGCAGTTCTTCTGCGAGTGATAAAACGTTGAGCTCCTCAACTTGAAGCTCAACAGTGCCAGTTGGAAGATCTTCATTAATAAGCTTTGCAGGCCTTTTAACGACAGTCCCTGTAATTTCCACGACCGACTCTTGTGTAAATTTTGGCAGGTTTTGACCGACACATTGGATAAGACCAGTTTTGTCTCGAAGATCTAGAAACGTGATTTTTCCATGATCACGAACTGAATCAACCCATCCTTTAAGGAGAATCTTTTGATCAATTTTTTCGAGGGTATCTTTTACATATGTTCGTTCCATTGTGCCTTATTCTAACCTAAGTCTAGCTCATTCTCAATTGTTTGCGAATGGCAGTGCGGGCTTTTGTGGTTACTGCATGATCAAGCCAATCTTTATATGGTCCCTTATTGTGTTTTACCTTTTTTATTTCCACCATATCGCCATTTGAAAGCTCGGCATGCAGAGGACGTATAGCGCCATTGACGATGATTGCTCCAATATGCTTTCCTAAATCACTATGAACAGCGTATGCATAATCTACTCCAGTCGCACCTTGTGGAAGATCATATACATCACCTTTAGGAGAAAAGACCAGAATCCTACTTTTAAACACGTCAAGTTTCACAGCTTCTAAAAATTCTTCTGTATCAGTGATTTCTGTATGCCAGTTAACAAGTGTCTGAACCCAATTTTGGTTGTTATCTATGGTGATATTTGAATTTTCCAATTTTTCATCTTTAGCACCTTTTGATTTTGCCTCACTATATGCCCAATGCGCAGCAGCACCGTGTTCAGCCTGTGCATGCATCGCTCTAGTTCTTATCTGAATTTCAACAACATTTCCACCTTCCCCGAATACTTTTGTATGAAGAGACTGATATCCGTTAGGCTTAGGCTGTGCAATATAGTCAGATAGCGTCATATTAGGAACGGGCTTATATAACGAATGAACAATTCCCAAACACTGATAACAATCAGCCACAGTTGGAACAATAATTCTAAAGGCAACAATATCACTCACTTTTTCATAATCTCCCTCAATATTATCTCGTTGCAGCTTTTTCCAGAGTGAATAATAGTGTTTCTTTCTTCCCTTAACATCTACATCAATACGAGCCTCTTTGATCTCTCTGACAAACTTGCGTTCCATTGAGTGGAGATATTTTTGAGCATGTTCATAGTACTTTTGAGAGTCTTTGACTAACTTTTTGTATTCTTTATTATGTACATACGGAAACGCAAGATCCTGCAACGATCCTTTTATTTCACCCATTCCTAATCGTTCTGCAAGAGGCGCATAGATCTCAAGAGTTTCGAGCGCGTTTGCGTATTGCTTTTCTTCTGATAAGCCATCAAGTGTTCTCATATTGTGCAGCCGATCTGCAAGTTTTAGAAGAACGACTCGAATGTCCTTTGCCATAACAAGAATCATCTTTCGCAAAGTCTCAACAAACTCTTCTTGTTTGCTACCTTTGAGGCGCACATTAGTAACTTTTGTGACACCATCCACAATGCGTGCAACATCTTCTCCAAATTCTTCGGAAACCTCTTCGCGAGTAACAGGTGTATCTTCAATTGTGTCGTGTAATAGCGCCGCTACGATACTATTGTCATCAAGTTTCCAGTAAGTAAGTGTATTTGCTACATTTAGCGGATGCATAATAAAGTCTTCTCCTGTTTTTCTTTTTTGACCTTGATGAGCTTTTTTGGCAAACTCCCATGCTCTTAGTATCCGTGCGCGATCATACTTGGGGTTATATTTTTCGATTCGTTTAAGTAACTGGTCGATTTTAGTTATCATTGTATATCTTTTATGAGTAATTGAATGGAAGTATGACCCCTCCATTCGTTTACGTCAACTGAATACAGGATTGAGACATTCTGTTTCTCTTCAAAATTCTCAAATAAATATCCTTTGCTAAAAGCTATTGCATCAAATGAATATCCATTTGAAGTTACTTTACACTTTAAATGTCCTCCTTCTGATCCAACAGTTTTAATGTTCGAGAGAACTACATCACTTGTCATAAAGCGCGGTCGTGGATTGCCTATCCCAAATGGCTCAAGCTCTTTGATTTTTTCGATCATCTCCCAGTTAATTAATTCAAAATCTATCTGGATATCAACTTTTGTTGTTGGTGTAGTAAGTAAACTGTCTATTTTTGATTTATTGTTTTCATTAATCTTCTGTATGAACTCTTCTAAATTAGACACATTAATAGAAAATCCTGCGGCCATCTCATGTCCGCCACCTTGAAGTATTAAATCATCAACCTCACGAATAGCATCAATAATGCTAAACCCTTGGATAGATCTAGCAGAAGCTTTAGCAACATCACCATGTATAGACAACACAATAGCTGGACGATACAGTGTCTCCACAAGATTTGATGCAGCAAGACCAATAACCCCTTCATGAAGATCTTCTCCAGCTACGACAACAATACTCTGTTTTTTACCAATATTTTGAGTCGATTTTTGGAGTACATCATCAACAATAGATCGTCGTCGTGTATTATGTTTTTCTAAAATATCTGCAAGTATCTCAACACTCTTATTGTTACTACTACACAATAGCCTCAAGGCATCCATTGCATCATCAAGTCTACCTGCTGCATTAATGCGTGGACCGATTCTATACCCAACATCGTATGTCCCGACTTCTCCTTGAACTTGCGATCTTTCAAGTAATGCTTTCAACCCACTACGTGAAGTTTTTGAAACCAACGCTAACCCTTGCTTAACAATCGCGCGATTATATTCGGTTAATGGGACTTGGTCTGCAACTGTTCCTATTGCAGCTAACTCAACATGATCATCAATAGTTTTACCAAACTTTGTACCTAGTTCTCTTGATACTATAAGCGAGACTCCAGCTCCAGCGAGTTTATCTGTCTGAAGAACACAAAAAGCATCAAGCTTCTTATCATCTGGCTGGTGATGATCTGTCACAATAACATCTATTCCTAATTTTTTTGCAGTCTTTAGAGCTTCGTGTGCAACGATTCCGTTATCTACGGTCACAATTACACCTAAATTATCATGCTGTTCATGTAGACTTTTAATAGAATCGGTGCTTATTCCATATCCATCACGGAATCTGTTTGGAATAAATGGCAGTGCATCAAAATCATTCTTGTAGAGGGTTTCCCACATAATTGCTGTTGAGCAGACACCATCTACATCATAGTCGCCATACACAATTACCTTTTCTTTATTTTTTCTAGCTTTGGTAAGCCTTTTATAGGCTTTGCTAAACTCTTTTTCATCTAAACCAACATCTTTAAGCGAAATTGATGAGATTTTCGGAGGATCCAAAAACATCTCTTTATCTGTCTTTTTCGTAATATCACGAATACGAAGTAACTCGTTGATTAAGGAGTCAAGATCTGTTGGATGAATTTTTGATAATAGTTCCCACTGTTTGTCCTGCATAAATGATAAATTATAAACCCCATATTGGATTCTTTATAGTAAAATTGCTGTATGAACATAAGGATACCACAAGAAGTACTCGATATAGAAAAAAGGTTTACAGAAGCCGGATACTCACTGTATTTAGTAGGTGGAGCTGTTCGGGATCATCTTCTTGGCACAATAATAACCGACTGGGACTTTGCTACAAGTGCACGACCAGAGCAGATTCTTTCACTATTTAGCGAGGATGAAGCTTTTTATAACAATCAATTTGGGACCGTTGGTGTAAAGTCTGATGAATACGGCCCACTTGAGATCACAACTTTCAGATCAGAATCTAGCTATTCTGATAATCGACGGCCAGATAAGGTTGAATGGGGTACCTCACTGGAAGAAGATCTTAAACGACGGGACTTCACGATTAATGCGATGGCTCTTGAGTTTAATGAGTCAAAACAGACAATTATCGATCCTTTCAATGGACAATCTGACCTTGATAATAAACGTATCCGTGCGGTTGGAGATCCCCACGAGAGGTTTAGTGAAGATGCACTTCGCATGATGCGCGCAATTAGAATTGGGGCACAACTAAATTTCAAGATTGAGAAACATACGCTTGAAGCGATACAAACGCATGCCCCAACAATTAACAACATTGCAGCAGAGCGAATTCACGATGAGTTACTAAAAATACTTGCGAGTGACCATCCATATCAAGGCGTCGTACTCATGCGACAGACAGGATTGTCTGAACAAATCCTTCCAGAGCTTGAAAAATGTTTCGGTGTTGAGCAGAAATCTCCAGAGAGGCATCACATCGATGATGTTGGCACACATTTATTAAAGTCACTTAGACATTGCCCAAGTGATAATCCAATTGTCAGACTGGCTGCACTATTGCATGATGTTGGGAAACCTCAAACATTCACAGTAAGAGATGGGATCATTACTTTTTATAATCATGAAGTTGTAGGTGCTCGCATGGTCAAAAACATTGCCAAGCGGCTTAAATTTTCAAAAGCAGATACTGAAAAGCTTTTTAAACTTGTTCGTTGGCATCAATTTACAGTTGATCATGAACAATCTGATAAAGCTATAAAGAGATTTATTCGAAATGTAGGTATAGAAAACGTCGAAGATATGCTCGACTTGCGAACTGGAGATCGCATTGGAAGTGGAGCTCGTGAAACTTCTTGGAGAACAGAGGAATTTAAAAAGAGACTGATTGAAGTTCAAAAACAGCCATTTACTATTCATGATTTGAATATTACTGGCAACGACATTATGCAAGAACTTAATTTAAAACCAGGCCCAGAAATAGGCAACATCATGAAAGATCTTTTTGAGAAAGTTGAGAATAATAAAGTAGAAAACAATAAAAATGAACTTCTTAAATTGATTAGATCGTAGGACATCTATATACTACGCTTAATCAGAAGACAATAAGGAGCCTTCAGTGAATATTTTAATTTTTGTGCCTTTGTACTTTTTGTTGGGATTGGGATTGGCTAAATTGCTATTCGAGAGAAATCAACTCAGATATCCCACAGCAGAAGCTGATGCTTTTGATACGGTGACTGCCTTGATAATATCTTTGACTTGGCCAATTATACTTGCAGTGTGGGGATTGCAATTTATTCTTGATTTTCTAGATAGCAAGCTTTCACGAATAAATTAAAGAAATATCAAATTGAGGTGAGAAGTTTAGGCTTCTCGCCTTTTTTATTGTTTATTAATAGGCCTGTTGAAGAACTTCTTCTTTACTACTACAAATACTAGTAGTGCTGGAATCCAGATCACTGAATACACTACTATCCAGATTGCCTTTTCTGCAAACCATACCAAGCTGGTTAATAAACCTCGTACTGCTAGCTTAAATACTACTCCTGGGCGGAACTTATTGTCTGGTGAATATGGCAGACTTAGCTCATCCGTTGAAAGATAGATGGTAATTTTTGTGAGTGAAGCGTTTTTCTCAAGTGCATCACGCTGACCAATAAGCGAGTCAATTTGATTCTGGATATAAATCAATTGTTGATTAACTTGCAAAATATCTTGAATTTCTGTTGCTTGATCAAGAATTTGCTCAAACTTTGCTTTCGTTTTGTTCAACGTTTCAAGTCGAGCTTCTATGTCAGTATATTGTTCTGTGACATCCGTCCCCTGAAGTGTTTCATTTGTTACCTTAACAGCATTACTTCGAAACGTATCAAGAGCCTCACTCAAACGATCTGTAGGAACGCGCATCGTAATTGTGCCAAAGGCTGATTCTTCTGGCCGATTGTAGCTTGAATTGACCATAAAGCCACCAATGCTATCAACATATGACAAAATTGCATCCCCTGTCTCACGTACATCGGAAACAAGTAGGCTCATCGATGAGTTTTGAATTACAAGCCTTTGTTCCTCAGTGGAGACTGAGTCGTAAGTTGGTTCAGGCTCTGGGAATCCGATCCTTGTATCTGCAGCCACACCCATCCCAGCTGCTGGTGCACTCTCAGCCATATCAAAATACATAGGTTCAACTGCTGATTTGTTAACCATCATTGAAGAACCTATTCCATACAGTTCTTGAAATCGAATGAAATAATTAAAAACAAAGAAGCCAACAATCAAGAGAAGAACAGTCGTTAATTTATTATTTTTAACCCAGTTGACCATATGTAGATTGTATCAAATGTAGTGCTGGGTGCACAATGGCTTTGTTTGTGCACCCTCTATGTTATTTGTTCCTAGTCAGAGGCTTTAGTCTGTTTTCTAGATCATGGATATCGATTGCTTCACTTTTTTGGAAAGTGATTTTAAAAGCTTGGATTAGCTTTTTTGAGATTAAATGATCTAGAGAAGTTGATATGTCTTTACTCGCGACACGTCTTATGTTTGGCCTCTTTGCAGTACCATCAACGCACTCTTTAATATGTGTAAGTAGCATTCTTGCTACAGGATATCTTTCTGCGACGGATGGTGAAATATAGAGCATGTATGTGTTGGGCCGAAAATGGTCAGAAACATCAACTATAATATATGGCGTCTTGTTGTTTATCTGGTTACGAACAATAGAGTTAAGCAAGTCTTTTAAGACAATAACAGACATGAAGACTCCTCAATATGTGCAATAGGTAGGTGAAGAGTATAACAACCGATTACTTTTTTGTCATCTTCTCCCATGTAGCAAGAAGTGGAACGGCTACAAACGGTGATGAGTATGTACCAAGAACTGCACCAACGAGTAGACTTACTGCAAACCATCTTATTGTTACTCCACCCAATATAACGAGTGCGGCAAGCATGAATATGATAGTAAGAGAGTTAATAATAGATCGACGCATTGTCTCCGTGACAGCTTGATTAGCAATCTTTGTAATATCTGATTCACCTTTCTGGATCTCGCGTATCCGGTCAAAGACAACAATGGTATCGTGAACCGAAAATGATAATGTTGTGAGAACTGCAGTAATAAAAAGAAAATCAACTTCAGCACCATAGAGTGCACCAAAGACTGATATAGACCCAATTAATATGAAGCTGTCATGAAGCATAGCTAGTATTGCTGATACTCCGAACTTTATAGATTTAAACTGATAGGCAACCCATCCAAGAATTGTGATTGCCGCAATTGCGACGGCAAAAAATGTCTTTTTGATAAGTTCTGGTCCGATTGATGGACCAACTATTTGGAAAGATTGCTCGACTGCATCTGAATTCTCTGATGTAATGAGCTCAATTATTTTTGCTTTTTGGTTTTCTTCAACTTGTCCCAACCTAAACATATATTGTTCTTCACCTGATCTTTGAATAGAGACAACTTCTATCTCTTCATTTGCGATTGATTCTCTTAGATTATCTACCGGTAAGTCCTGTTGAGAGAGTATTGTTAACTCAGATCCACCACGAAACTCAAGGCCAATAATAACGCCATTTACGGCAAGGCTTACAATCGATATAACAATAAGCATTGCTGAGATTGCAAAGTAAAGCCACTTGAACTTAATCCAATTAATTATAGTAATATCATTATTTTTGCTCATTTTTTAGTTTTTTATCTTTAACAGTTAATCTTAAAAGTGTTCGTGATACAAAAACACCCGTAAAAAGACTTATCATAATCCCAAGGGCCAAAGTAACCGCAAATCCTCGTACAGGTCCTGATGTATGCAAGAAGCTCCAGTTAAATGGATTTGCCAACACAAATGCCGTGACAAGTGTAGCAATGTTTGCATCTCTAATTGAGTCCCATGCTCTTCCAAATCCCCTCTCAAGTGCAAACTCACGACTAACACCATCTCTGATTTCTTCTCTAAATCGCTCGAAAATTAAAATATTTGAGTCTACAGCCATTCCCACAGAGAGCAAGAATCCTGCAATACCTGGAAGTGTGAGTACAACTGGTATCAGTTTATACAGCGCTAATGTATATATTGTAAACAACAACAAGCCAACATCAGCAACGACACCTAGTTTTCCGTACATAAGAATCATAAAGACGGCAACGATTACTATACCAAACACACCTGCTTGAACGCTTTTATCAATTGATTCTTTTCCAAGAGATGGTCCAATTGTGCTTTGTTCAACTAAACTCATCGGAGCAGGCAATGCACCACCATTAATCTGAATAGCTAAGTTATCTGCTTCATCAATTGTAAAGTCGCCAGAAATTTGTGCAGATCCACCTGAAATTTTATCTTGAACAACTGGTGCTGAGATTATTTGGTCGTCTAATACAATTGGAACAGCCTTGCCGATATTTCTTTCAGTTACTTCTTCAAACTTCACAGCTCCCTCGGTTGTAAACTCAATGCTTACAGCAGGTTTTGCACTTACATTATCAAAAACAACTTGTGCAGATTTTACATCAGATCCTGTTAAATCAGTTGGAATAGCAGAAGGAGAAGCTTCATCCCCACCTAATTCAAAAAAAGTAAGCTGTGCAGTCCGTCCTACGAGCGCAATAGCCTCGTCAGGATTGTCTACTCCAGGCAATTCAACAATGATTCTATTTTTACCCTCAAACGATGCCAGCTGGATATTTGGCTCAGACACTCCATAAAGATTCACTCGCCTTGAGACAACTTCTTTCAGAGAAGCTAGTGCACTTTCTCTTTCCGCTTCTGATAAACCTGATGTATCAACGTCAAACAGCAGATGTGTTCCACCTTGCAGATCTAGACCGAGCTTAAGATCTAAACTTCTAAAGAATGCAAAGTTTCCAAATGAAATGTTGATATCATTTCTGTTAATTTCTTGATCACCTATTTTAAACGACTTTGGAAGTGCGAAAAAAAGCGCAAGAACAGAGATAAAAATAATTAACAAAAATCTATTGAAGTTACTCATACTATATATTTTAACTCACCAAAGACGCTTCGTCTCCAATAATCATCACACGTGAATCGGCAAGAATTCCTTGAAGGAATGGATCACGCCTCTTCTTTCTAAAATCAAATTCTTCGCGACTCATGACAGTATAGTTAATTTCTGTTCCTCGTTTTGATTCTTCTTTACGGATCAATGTTGCGAGCTCTGGAAGATTCATTTCGCCCACAACAAGAATATCAACATCATCTTCTCGATTGCGCTTTTTGTGCCTAGCAAAAAGCCCACCAAACATTATAAATGAAGCTTTTCCAATTTTATTTTTATTGGCAATAAGCTCAGCTCCTAGTCCAGTAGTCTTTGAAACCATAGAAAGAAGATCTCCATACATCATGTAATCCTCTCGTAAAAAATAATAGACTCGATTGCCGCGTGGTTCTTTCTTAAGGACGCCAGCTTTTTCAAGTCGCGCTAAATCTCGTCTGACTGCGTTAATTTCCTCTTTAATCTCTCGTACTGCGCCACGTACGTGATACATTTCTGTTGGATTTGAAAAGAAAAGCTCAAGAAGCTTGATTCGTACTTTTGATGTGATGAAATCGCCCAGTTCTGCCATAGTGGATTGGGTAAATTATAGCAGCAATTGTGAGGCTGTTAAGTAGGAGTTTTTAATTATAAAAAACCTCATTGCCAGTTGGGAGAGCTTCAATCCAGACAACCCCTCTTACAAATGAGATTTCTTTACCTGATTGGTCATAAAACATAGTTCTATCTGTTCGAGATGATTTCTCCCATGTGCCTTCAATCATTGTTCCGTTCTGGAAGATCATTGCATCTCCTGTATCTATTACTTCATAATACATATGCTTCTCATCATCTACAGGTCCTTCTTCATCGACAAACTGAATAACGACGTTTGTAGCGGTAAGTTGTTCTTTATTTTCCCAGTCAATATGAGGCACACCACCGTTAAGACGTGCATAGTTATTTTCATCTGCGTTATATTTCCATGAAACATCGTAGTCTGGCTTGTTGCTCCAGAACTCGAATTCAATCTCAGTTGCATCAGGACTTGCGACTGATGCTCCATCTACAAAAGTCCATGGAGTATATCCCTTATCCCAGCCACGACCATTAAAACCTCTATCATCTGCAAGATCATACAAAAGATCTGTTGAACCAATAGCTGAGTGTTCCCAGGCGGCAGGCTCCTCGCTCAATCGGTACTGATCACGAACAATAGCAGGTGCACCAGCGTTTGATCCTCCATCAAGAGCATTTCCATTACTATGCCGCCATCCCAAATCAATCAACTTCTCGAGGGCCATCACACGTGGATCAACAACTCCGGGTTGCTTAGTCCCGTCTTCAGTACAGTTAGGATCTTCGGAATTAGAACAAATATTATTGGCGCCACCAAAGTGAACGTAAATAGGTTCAGCACCATATTCTGAGACCCAATTTATAAAGTAAATTCGAGCAGATCGTACAGGCCCTACTGTCACATTATCAGCAGCAGATCCACAATAAAACATAGAAAGGAAACGTGTCACGCCACCTTCTGCAACTGCTTCATAAATAATATCTGCATTTGACAAACCTGACTGAGGGCGAGAATCAAGGCTGTTTTCAATCATGATTCCCATAGGACGACGACCACTCCAGATAGATTCTTCAGTTTTTGTGTAATACATACCGTTAAGAGGGCATTCTTCTGTCTTTGGTTCTTCTGCAATCTTTGTCCTAGCTGATGCTAGCTTGTTGGGGTCAGAAGAAATAGCAGCGTTACCACCACCAGTAAGTTTAAAGAAAGCAAAGCTTGCAATGCTCACAACAACATAAAGCCCCACAAATGTGAGTATTAATTTCTTCTTTTTTGCATCAAATTTCATACGTCTTTTTATATTACATCATTTTAAAGCACTTTTAAGTGCTAATTTTTCTTCACTAGATAAGTCATATTTCGAGCCTCCAGCTGCTATCGGTTTGATATATACGCGTGTCCTATCTCGTGTGTGAAGACTGGTTAAAATAAAGCCATTATCATCTAGATCTAATAGACATAGACTAAAGCTCTGGTCGCCGCCTGTCTCTCCAAAAGGATTATACTTCTGCAAACCTACTTTTTGAACAGGCTTATGCATATGCTTCTCTATCTTTTTTATGTCAGCCTTAACGCTTGCGATATCTTTTTCCCTCTTTTCGTTACTATCAAGAAGTTTTTTGACAAGGGTAATTAAATCACCTTCCGAGATATGTGACGCAATTCTTCTATAATGCGCAAGCAATCTATAAAAAACTACAGTTAATCCTACCAACCAAAGAATAATTGCGATAATAAGTGGTAAGAAAACCGTTGAAGAGTCTGATAACATAGACAAAATTATACTATGAAAAAGAGAATTCCCAACAGCGAATATGAAAAAGTTCTTGATACCTTTGAAAAATATTATGTACTCGTTCCCCTTGAGGTATTTGCTGATCCTTTTGAAATTCTAGTATCAACAATTATGTCTGCTAGGACAAATGATGATACAACATTGCCTGCGGCAAAGAGGTTATTTAAGAAGGCACATACAATTGATCAATTACTTCAATTAGATGAGTCCGAAATTGCTAAGCTTATTTTTCCAGTTGGATTCTATAAAACGAAGGCAAAGAACATTTTGAAAATGGCACAACAAGTGAAAGAAACATTTGAAGGGAAAATACCTGATACTCGTGAAGAACTTGAGAGTCTCGCAGGCGTTGGCAGAAAAACAGCAAATCTAACTTTAAATAGAGCTTTCAAAAAGCCAGCGATTGCAGTTGACACACATGTTCATAAAATAACCAATTGGCTAGGCTGGGTTGATACAAAGACACCACTTGAAACAGAACGAGAGCTTTCAAAAACTGTTCCTCAAAAATACTGGACTGATATGAATAGGTTGTTTGTAAGTATCGGGAGACAATTTAGAACTGAGAAGAGAATTAAAGAGTTTTTGAGGGAGAATGATCTCCTTTAGCTAAAACGCTGTTATCGCCACACCGAAACCGTTTTGGGCATAGGTGCACCCCCACACATATTCTCCCCCAGTTAGTAATTTACTATGACCAAGTGTGTTTTCCCACAAATCCACAGCTTCTTGTGCAGTTTGTGCGCCAGAAAGTAAAAATTCATACACATTATAGTTATTGAATATATAGGAATATTCTTCACGCTCAGATAAAACAAGAAAGCCATCATGTGCATCAAGCTCTCCAAGTTTTAGTAACTCATTGAGACGGATTGAAGCAATTGTACAAAGCTTTAAATCTAGTTGAAGCGGATTAACACCTAGCTGAATACGACGATTATTTACAGCTTCAAAAAGTTCAGGACCAGTCCAATCTGGCGTTTTCGGTGCTGCTGGCTCATTAGTCTGTTGATCTTGTCCTTCAGAAAGATCTTCTTGATCTGGCACAACTGATTCAGCCTGCGAAGAGACATAAATATTATGATCTGCAAGAAGCCGTTTGATATCGTTCTGAGTTTTATAAGATCCTTGTGTGTATCCAATTGTATAGAAAACAATTCCTACAATAATTAAAATTAATATTCCAATCAGTACTGTTGCTAGATTTGTAAAAACTGTTAAAAATGTCTTCATGATTGTGTATCAAATATAATAGTCACAGGACCATCAAGTTCTGTGTGTATCTTCATATCTTTACCAAAAGATCCTGTTTCAATAGTAATATTATTACTTTTTAGCTTATCAATACATGACGTGTAGAGTTTTCTTGCGGTCTCCGCATCAGCGGATTCGGTAAATGATGGTCTGTTACCATCTTTTGTATTTGCATGTAGCGTGAACTGTGAAACAACTAGAATTGAACCATTACTATCTTTCAGATCAAGATTCATTTTGCCATTTATATCAACCATAATGCGCAATTTACTTATTTTGTTGACAAGATAGTCAACATCTTCTTCTGCGTCAGAGTGCGTCACACCTAATAGAACTAGGTATCCTTTATTAATCTTTCCTACAATTTCTCCATCAGTTGAAACTGAAGCATTATTCACTCTTTGTACAATTGCCCTCATGAGTGAATTGTAGCACGAACAAAAAACAAACCCCCATTTCTGGGGGTTTGCCTCTGGAAATTTGTAAGCCAGGTTCTGTTTCTCGACAATAATCTCTCTAAGCTCCAACTTCTAGACTCGGGAAGGCACCTCAAACGTCTAATTCGTGGATTGCAGCGGGGAGGATTGCCCGTTTCACCCCTCGATATAATCGAGGACTCGTCTCTGTTGCTCTGACTAGCGGTTACCCGTCCTAGGATTTAACCTAGGCACCCTGCCTTCTGCTGCCTGGACTTTCCTCACCTACTACTAGGCGTAATTGTCCACTTTCCAGAAATCTATTATATCATAGATTATTAACTATGGGTTACTTAGGCTGCTTGATTGCTGAAGTATACTCACCAATAATTACTCGAGCTGTAATAACAACAGGCACAGAAAGCACAGCTCCAACTATCCCTGCAACTTTAAAACCAACGAGCAATGCCAATATAGTAACAACTGGGCTAATGCCAGCTGACTTTTCCATCACCTTCGGGACGAAGAAATAATATTCAACTTGTTGAACTAAAAACGCAAGAGCCGCTACAGCTAGACCGGTAAGTGGTGAAACGCCCATTCCAACTAAGATTGCAGGAACTGCAGCAAGAAGTGGCCCTAAATTTGGAACAATTTCTAAAAGTCCTGCGAGCAAAGCAAGTGGTAATGCAAATGGAACTCCTAACACAATCAGGCCAATATAGGTAGACACTCCAATAAGAGTCATTAATATAAGCTGGCCTCGAGCCCAACCACCAAGATACTTTTCTAGATTTTTGACTACGCGGGCGATACGTTCTGCTTCTGATTTATTTAGAAATCCATTTAACTGATCCTCAAGTTTATTTCGAAGTAACAAAAAGTAAAGAGCTATAAAAAGTACTGTGAGCACTGTAATAATGTTTGAGACAACAGCTACTCCAATTTTCAACACTTGATTAGGCAGCTGGCTCACAACTGTTGAAACATGTTTTGAGAATTCATTAACGACAACAACTGGAACCTTGTATTCATCCAGTAGATTTGGAACATCATTTGCAAAAGCTGTCGACTGATCAACAAGAGGTGGGATAATCGCAATAAACGTGAAGAGAATAAAAGCGAGCACAGAAACATAGACAATAAGCACAGAAGCAACACGAGGAATTCGGAAACGTTTGTTAAAGCGTGTAACTGTTGGATTAAGAATTGCTGTAATAAGTAGTGCTACGAAAATTTGTAATATTATGTCTCGAATATAAAAAAGGAACCACAAACCTCCTATGAGCAAGAAGGTGAAAACTATTGTTCTGTGAGAAATTTCAATTTTTCTTGGCATTTTCTACTTTAGAATACCATTTACCGACGCAGTCTTCCACGCTCGATCGAAGATCAGGATCATCAGCCTCAAACCAGTGTATATCTTTATTCTTGTTAAACCAAGTACGTTGACGCTTAGCATATTGCATTTCAGACTTGAGCCATGTTTCTTCACTAGGAAAGTCTTTATATCCTGGGGTCTTACTAAAAATATCTAGCTCCCCATATTTTTCAACTAAGTTATGTAACTCTTGTTCAAAGCCTTGTGAAATACGCTTCTTAATACGGGCTTGAATGCGTTTTTCAAGTCTATTTTTTTCTAGTTTTAGTCCAATACGCAGTACATCAAAATCATTGTATGTAGAAGATCTGTTTAGTGTATCTGATGTTACAATTTCAATTCTTCGAACTAACCGCTGTTTATTATTTTTCTCTGAGTTATTAAGACCGGTAGCTACATCTTGATTCAGATTAAGTAAAATTTGATACAGCTCACTCGCAGTTTTGTCTACTAATTCAGATCGCAGTTCATTATTTTTAGGAACATCTATTAAGTCTGTATCACTAAAAACTGCATCAATATAGAAACCAGTTCCGCCAACAATAATTGCTAGTTTGTTTTTTTTATGAATATCATCAATTTTTTGTAAAGCATATTCTCTGAAGTGGCTAACACTAAATTCTTGATCTGGTTCAACAAGATTAATTCCGTAGATAGGAATATTTTTGTCAGGGATATCTTTCCCAGTACCAATATCCATGCCTTTATATACTTGGCGTGAGTCTGCAGAGATAATTTCTCCATTGTATTTTTTAGCGAGATAAAAACCCAGGTCAGTTTTGCCTGTGGCTGTCTGCCCACAGATAACGAGTACTTTATTCATGAAGGTATTTTACCAAAAAAAGCGCGAAGGCTGTGGTTATTAGCCTTCGCTATAAAATTATCCATATACTTCAACAGCTACCCAAAAACGAGATTCGTAGAATTCCTCTCCGTCAAGTGAGCGTGTACCATCAAGTTTCCATGAACCAAATCTCTTTTCAGACTGAAATTCTGCAATCTCATACAAAAGAGATTTCTTATTTGTTCCTGAAAATGATTTATGTTCTTGATACGTCCATACCCCATCATTTTCTGGATCTACTAGGTTAGTTTGATAAATAAACACCAGATCTGCAGGGTGCTGTTTTAGAATCGTATCAATGATGTGACTGCTAAAGACAGGCCCTTCAAATTCCACTTTTTGATATTTGCCAAGTGACTTTAATATCAATCTGCGTAGAAAACTGATAATCATGGTTTATTACCTTTTGACAAGGAAGAATATACTAGGATCATTGAGTGGCGGTATATGTATCCCACCAAGAGATCGAACACCAGCAAACTGCAGAATTTTATTCTCACCAAACTTGGCGAGCAAATTTCGCAATTCTGAATTATTGTCAATCATCCATTGATTTGCAGCACCCCAGGTATCAAGACCATATATGTGCTTACCATTCTTTGTTGTGATATTGTCTTCGTGACCAAATGGCCCAACTATTGCATACTGATACTTTTGCATATCAAGTTGAGCATTCAATACAAAAACAACAACACTATGCTTTGGTTCAGAGATAGATGTTCTCAGCATAATTATTGCTTTTGCCCCTGCAACAACCTCTGACACCATCAACCTCGGCTCACCTGCAATAGTAGAGCGTATCCAGGCAAAGACATATAAATACATGTAACGTGCTATTTTCCTTAACATTCTTTAGCTCCTCTTTATATGTTGCTAATATTATAGGTGTTTATGGGTGGTATATCAAATTTGTTATAATTGTTTTTTATGAGCAAGACATCAGAACTTCATTCAAAAGCAGAGCGTGTACGAGAGACCGAGCAAGATTTTTTAAAATCTCTTCAGCTTGCGGATCAGGCCTCTGTTGAATACTCGAAAGAAGAAAACTATGAGGGTATGGCTGATGTGTGTGGAACACGAGCTTTGGGACTTACTCATCTTTATGAAAAAACAGGTGATGACAACTTTTTAATTATGGCGAAGCATGCTGCAGGCACAGGAGTAGAAATCGCCAAAAAGCATAATTTAGATAAAGCTCTAGCAATGGCAAGTTTTAGGCTTGGTAAAGTGTTAGTTGATTTACAGCAATTTTCTGAAGCAGTTAGTGCATATGAGGTTGCTGTAGAAAATGATTTACCTGATGCTCATAATAGACCCGCTGTAAAAAGTGATATTCGTGCACAGCTAGGATTTGCTCAATATATGAGTGGAGACAAGGAAAGCGGAATTGCAAACTTAAACAATGCAATTGAGCAACTTGAAAATAATGATGAGGAGATTGCGTACACTCGAGATGTCTGGCTTTCAGGGGCGTATATGAAAAAGGCATTTGCAACACATGACAATGATCATCAGGCTAGTAGTGAGGCACTTGCTTCAGCTAAAAAGATTATCGACAACAATAATGAGCTTGTATTGCGTAAAAGACAGTGGGAAAAATTAGCTTCAAAACTCTCCAAATAACTTGATTCGATTGTCAAGTAAGCTTAATATCTGTTTATCAATTAATTAAGTACATTAGGAGTTTGTCATGAGTAAGTATCTAGACGAAGAACTCACTCCGAATTGGAAAAAATGGCAACAAGCCGGCTTTCCTAAAATCCCAGATATTCGAAAAGGCGTTGTCAATATTCCACCAATTAGTGATTGGAAGACGAATAACTGGCTTAAATCACATGGCAAAAAAGATAATAAAAAATAATATCATTATTTGCAGCAGAAGACCTAAGTACCTACTTGGGTCTTTTCTTTGCCTTCTAAAAGCTTATCTTTGGACTTGTTTTTTGAGTTTCTTACCTGGGGTAAAACGAGGAAGCCTGTGTGATTTAATTGTGACAAATTTTTCTGTATTTGGGATCTTTACAGTTTTGCCTTTCATGTTAACAACTTTAAATGTTCCAAATCCTGAAACGACAACTTTCTCACCTTTTGCGAGCGCTCTACCTATCTCATCAAGCATTACGTCCACAGCTTCAGCTGCTCCTTTTTTTGTAAGATGAGCTTTTCTCGCAACCTGATCTATCAGTTGTCTTTTTGTCATTTGATTCAGAGATTAAAGTAATTTTCCCGAGAAGTCAACACTTTCTTTGTCTTTTATTTTGCAGCAGTAGTAGCAGATGCTCGAAGTTCACGAATTACAGAGACTTTAATTTGGCCTGCGTATTCAGCTTCTTTTTCAAGTCGCTTTGCAATATCTCGTGCAAGCACTACCATTCTGTCATCATCAATCTCATTAGGATCAACCGCAACTCGAACATCTCGACCAGCCTGGAAAGCAAGTGCTTCTTTTACGCCGTCAAAAGAACCTGCAATTTCCTCGATCTTTTCCATTCTCTTTACATAGTTTTCGTGTGGTTCATAGCGTGCACCTGGACGAGAACCTGAGATTGCATCCGCTATCCACACAATAATTGATTCAAGAGATGAAAATGGTTTGTCTTCATGATGTTCTGCAATAATTGCAACAACTTTTTTAGGAAGGCTGAAGCGCTTTGCAATCTCAACACCTTTTGCAATGTGTGTTCCTTCGTCTGCAGTTGAGACTTTACCAATATCGTGCATAAGACCACCAAGTCGGACAATTTCTACATCCGCACCGAGTTCTTCTGCAATAGAGATAGCAATTTTTGTCTCTTCAATTGTGTGAAGCGCAAGGTTCTGTCCATATGAAGTTCTAAACTTAAATTTACCAAGCATAGAAAGAAGCTCATTGGGCAAATTGTGCTCTCCTACTGCTTCTGCGATGATATTTCCTTCTTCAAGTAAAACATCATCCATTTGAGCTCGTTGCTCCTCAACTACTTCTTCAATTCTTGAAGGCTGGATTCTCTTATCTTTAATTAGGATTTCAAGCGAGCGTCTTGCGATTTCTCTTCGAACAGAATCAAAGCTTGAAAGTCTAATTTCGTTAGTTTCATCTAGTTCAATCTCTACGCCAGCTGCTTTTTCAAATGCACGGATATTTCTACCTTCACGGCCGATGATTCGCCCTTTTGTGTCTTCGTCAGGAACACGTACAGATGAGATTGTATATTCAGCTGTGTAATCTGTTGCACCTTGTTTCATTGCATCTAGCAATATTTCAGCAGCACGTAGTTTTGCTTCTCTATGGACTTTTTCTTCAGCATTTTTAATACGTTTTGAGATCTCTGAAGTCAAGTCACGTGATACTTCATCAAGGAGTGCCTGTTTTGCCTCTTCACGAGTCATTGAAGCAATATTTTCAAGCTTCTTAATATAATCGTCTTGTTTTGTCATAATTTTTTTTAACCAGAAGAACGTGTAATGAATGAAAGCTTAAAGAGTCTGTGTCTGAGAAGCTAAACGTTTCATAATAATTTTCTTCTGCATGTATTGTATCTTTTCTCCTCGTTTGAGTCAAACCGAGGCTAGATGTATAATACTGGAGCATATATTGCACAACACAGGAGGTTTCAATGAAAAAGGTAGTGTACATACTGGCATTTGGCCTTTTCATGTTCTTAACCTGGGGTATTGATCAACTATTACCTGTCAGCTTCTGCGGAGCTGCAGGGTTCGTACTTATAATAGCTTTTTTACTATTTGGCCAATCATTCCTAAAAAAAATACGTAATAACTGACTCCTATATATTGGGCACTTGACTCACCATTGAGTGCCCTACTCACATCTACTTAAGATTTATCCTATAATTGATATCTGCGCTGATTTTTTATATAATATCTTCAATGTAAATTAACGAGGAGGACCTTCTAGTGGCTATTGATGCTATGCGCATTTTGGAGATTGCTCAACTACCAATGGATCCGAGTCTTGTTGAACTATGGACAGAAGTGATGGATATGGTTAATGCCTCTGACGATATAGAGGAGTTGGCTACGGTCATTACACAACTTCATCAGATTGCAGATCCTGAGGCGAACAGATATGACATGGCTATTATGATGTATATGGGTACTCATATGGGCACGCTCTTTCTGAATAAGTGCAAAGCCGACGACGTCGAGAAAAATATAGAGATACTTGTCAATAACTTTTCTAGTAAACTTGCGGCGGCGGGATTTGCCAATGTAGCAAAGGCTAAGCTAGATAACAGCGATAAGTGGACAGACGGCGAACTTAGCCTTTATATTGCTATTGCCATAGCAATGCAATCCGGAATGAGTTTCGATTTTCTAATTTAAGTATCATTTTGAAGGGGCACTTGACTCACCATTGAGTGCCCTACTCACATCTCTTCAAGTATTTCTTTTATTATTCCCCAGTTGAAGCCTTTTGATTTTAGAAAGTTTACTAACTTCTTTTGTTTTGTTTCTTCATCATAGCGTGACAATAGTCTTAATTTTTTCTGAGCTAACCTATTTGCTAATTTAAACTCATCTATATTTGCATCTGCGATTGCTTTGTCTATAACTTTTGATGAAATACCCTTGCCACGAAGCTCGTACTTGAGAGCTTGCTTTGCGCGAGGTTTAAACTCTAGTCTTTGATTAATCCACCAACTGGCGAATTTTTCATCATCTAATAATTGAAGTTTCTCAAGTTTATTAATTAACTCTTCCCATATCGATTCTGTTACTTTTTGTCTATAAAACCAATCTGTTATCTCCTTATAAGATCTGGGGCGGATTGTTGCGAAGTTAAGAAGTTTGTTGAGCGTTTTGTTGCTATTTGCAGCCTGTTTTATTTCATCAATTTCTTCATCTGTAAATTCACGCTCTACTTTGATACCAAACTTATAAAGATTTTCTAAATCTATGCCAAATTCGTATTTGCCATCCAGATATACATTGACATATTTTTTGTTCTTTTGAGGAGAAAGCTTTGTGACGCGTGGCATAAGAAAAGTTTAGTTCTTTTCTTCGTCGTTTTCACCGATTTCTTTAGGGATTTCTTTTTTGCCCTTTGTTAGAATTTCGCGAATTCTTTTATCAATCTCACCTGCTATTTTTGGGTTTTCTCTTAGATAAATCTTTGCTGCATCTCTACCTTGGGCAATTGTTTCGTCATTATATTTATAAAAAGCTCCACTACGTTGGATTACATCAAGATCTAGTCCAACATCAATAAGCCCTCCCATTTTTGATATCCCTTCGTCGTTCATGATATCGAACTCTGCAACTTTGAGAGGTGGTGCAACCTTATTTTTAACAACTCGGACACGGTGGCGAGAACCGATAATTTCATCACCATCTTTGAGAGTTTCAATGCGTCTAATATCTAGTCTTACCGAACAGTAAAATTTTAAGGCAAGTCCTCCTGGGGTTGTTTCTGGATTTCCAAACATCACACCAATTTTTTGTCTAATCTGGTTTGTAAAAATTAGAATAGTTTTTGACTTGCTAATGGCTCCAGTCAATTTTCTAAGGGCTTGGCTCATAAGTCTAGCTTGCATTCCCATCACTGCATCCCCCATTTCCCCTTCAAGTTCGGCACGTGGAACGAGAGCTGCGACTGAGTCAACAACGATAACATCCACTGCTCCACTTCTAATAAGCGTTTCTGTGATCTCTAGTGCTTGCTCACCAGTATCTGGTTGGCTAAGCAGAAGCTCATCAAGATTTACACCGATTGTTTCTGCGCGGACTGGATCGAGAGCGTGTTCTGCGTCAACAAAAGCGCATTGTCCACCACGTTTTTGAGCTTCTGCAACAACATGAAGAGCAAGGGTTGTTTTACCAGATGCTTCAGGTCCATAGATTTCAATGATTCTTCCTCTAGGAAACCCACCTATACCCAATGCAAGATCGAGCGCAATGGAACCTGTAGGAATCGAGTCAATATCTTTTCGCTCAGCAGCTTTCTGGCCTAAGCGCATAATGGATCCAGAGCCATATTGTTTATCAATTTGCTCCATAGCAAGCTTTATAGCTTGGAGTTTTTCCTTTGAGCCTTCTTGTCGCTCTGGTGCTTCTACTGTTTCTTTTTTCTTTCGGGCCATATTCGATATAGTTTGACATTTTTATAACATTCAATTTGATACAATTCAATAACAAATTCTCAAGCGGGGTATAGTTTAATGGCAGAATGGGCGGCTGGGGGCCGTCCGGCCCAGGTTCGATTCCTGGTACCCCGACATATTAATTCTTGATAACATATATATATGACTAAGAAGAAACATTCTTCCAGGAAATATATTTATATATTACTTGTCGTGTTTATTATTAGCGCAGTAGCCTTGATACCAAAACTTCTTAGTCAATACGAAAATAGCACGAGCAACCAAAAATCCATAGAAAAACGCACTCCTATAGCAGCACCTGAAAATTGGGCTAGTTATACATTTGAAAACGTTACTTTATTCGCTCCTAATGATTTGTTTTTTGGCCTCGCAGATCCTAATTATTTTGTAAACAGTAGTAGTACCTATCTTTTATCAAACATTAATGATTTCTCAGCTCGTCAAGACTGGAGTCAAAATGAGAAATTCACTATTAGTTTTTCTTTTTACCCCAAAGAACTTTCTGATGAGAGTATCTTTTCTTCTGATAGATACAAACGCATATATAAAAAATCAGCTTATTTGTATGATGGATACTTAGTATCAAGATATAAGGCAGTGAATACGGAAAAAGATAGCACGCCTGTTATTATGTTTTTTCAAATTGATCAAGATCAAGTATTAAAAGTAAACGTCAATATAATTGAACATATAAACGATAATGATTATAAAAAATATGAAGAGATTGCGAATACTATACTTAACTCCATTTCGCTAAATTGATCATCTCCACTAAAAAACCCCACTAAGTGGGGTTTTTCAGTTTCATTTTTGAAATGAAAGTTAGACCATAGGTACATCAAGACTGTCCCAAAGATCTTTTCCTACAAATTTGGTGAGTCTTGAGCCTTCATGTTCTGCTTTAACGGCATATCGAACTTGAGTACCTCCGTCTTTTGTTTCGCGCTCATATTTAGTCTTCTTAACTGAAGAAACAGGTACAGCGACTTTAGCGCGCTTTTTTACATCATAAAATTCAATTGTGTCCATTCATACTCACCTCCTTAATACCTTCTAGCTTAAAATAAGCTTAATTAATGAACCTGTCAAGGACAAATACGCTCAAATGTTGTAGTATTATAGAGAAGACATGCCAGTAACAGTATTTACAAATTTCACAGAGCGCGATAAGACAAATGCAATTGAGCGCCTAATTTCGGGCGGAACTCCATCTCAAGATTTCTTTCTGATGGTAAGTTTATCAATTTTGACAGCAACTTTCGGATTATTACTCAATAGTGGTGCAATTATTATAGGTAGTATGCTTATTGCCCCAATTCTCTATCCAGTACTTTCTTTATCGTTGGGGATTATTATGGCAGACTTTCATTTAATTTCCCGATCTTTTTGGACACTATCAAAATCAGTAATGATAGGTGCTTTTTTTGCTGCAGCGGCAACTCTTCTTTTTTCAAGCCAATTTAGCGTTCTTACAGAAGAGATCACCTCTCGTGCTGAGCCAAGCCTTGTTTCTGTGATCATAGCTATAGTCGCAGGTTTCGCTGCAAGTTTTGCGCTAGTTAAGCCCCAGCTTAATGAAACTCTACCTGGTATCGCTATTTCTGTTGCAATGATTCCTCCAATAGCTGTTATGGGAATTGGTATTGCAAAGCTTGACTGGAATCTTGTAAGCGGTTCATTTCTTCTTTTTATTGTTAATACTATTGGAGTAATCTTTGCGAGCATGATCACATTTTCTCTTATGAATTTTTACTCACAACGAAGAGAAGCTGAAGCTACTATAAAGAAAGAAGAGCGAAAACTTGAATCAGACAAAAAGAAAGCTACTAAAAATGCCAAAAAATAAAAATGATTTCGCTCTCTTTATAAAGAATTTTATCTTCGGTGTAGAAGATAGCTTAGTTTCAACTGTAGGCTTGCTTTCTGGTGTAGCAGTTGCTGGATTACCCAAGCGTGAGATCTTTCTTGCAGGTGTTGTGCTAATTTTTGTAGAAGCATTTTCGATGGGAGTGGGCAGTTATTTATCAGAGCAATCTGCAAATGAATTTCTACGAAAAAAATCTTCTCTCTCGATTCCTAGCGGGATTATTATGTTTGTATCTTATTTTGTCGCTGGATTTATACCACTCTCTCCATATCTCATTTTTGAGGTAAATATAGCATTCCCATTATCAATAACTGCATCACTTGTTTCACTATTTTTACTTGGAGTGGTTGGAGCCAAGATATTTAAGACTCCAGCACTAAAACAAGCAATGAGAATGTTTTTGCTTGGCGGAATGGCAATAGCCGTTGGAGTTATAGTTGGCGCAATTGTAAATGCTTAAGACTTTCTGATCGCTTCAATTGGTGTAAGGTTTGCTGCACGACGTGCAGGAAAAACTCCAAAAAAAACTCCAATAAAACTAGAAATTCCAACTGCAAGTATCACACCCAAGACATTAATCTCTGCAGGGAAGAAGTTTCTGACGATTGTAACAATGGCAACTGCTATCCCAAGTCCTAAAACACCACCCAGTAGTGAAAGTATTGTACTTTCTGCTAAAAATTGAAGCATAATATCCTGTTTTGTTGCACCAATAGATCTACGAATACCAATTTCTCTGGTTCTCTCAGTCACCGTTGCATACATAATATTCATGATGCCGATACCACCCACCAGAAGAGATATAGAGCCTATTGCGACCAGGATGGCGTTGATAGCCGTAAATATCTGTCCAATGCTTGTAAGTAAATCTGATGGTTCGAACGTCGAAAATTCATCCTCATCATATCGATCAAGAAGCGTGTTTTCGATTTCCTCTTTCACTTCTGGTACCAAGTCTTCATCTTTTATGCCTGTGTATATTGAAAAGAACTGCTTTTGAGGATTGAATGTTGCAAAAGTTGTTGTGTACGGAATCATGATCGCATTATCACGCTCAGGATTACCAATACTTTTGGCAACACCAATTACCTTAATTCGTAAATTTCTACTACGAACTATCTGACCAACCGCGTCTTCTGGCTCATCGTATAAATCTTCTGCCAAAGTCTGTCCCATATAACCAACTTTCGCCGACGCGTTCACATCAGATCTTTCAAAAAATTCTCCGGCAATTAGTTCAAGATCAAACAGCGACGCAAATTCTTCTGACGTGCCGATTATTGTACCGATTTTTTCTTCACTGCCTGATTCTATGTTTGCATTTGAAATAAAAGCTGGTGCTACAAAGTCAATATCTGGAAGGCGCTGTAAGCTCTTAACATCACGCTCATCGAAACGAATGCTTCCAGCAAGTGAACCAAAACCACCAGAAAATCCACTACCGGGAACAATAGCAACAACATTTGCACCAAGTCCTTCAAATTGTTTACTTATATAGTTTTTTAGCCCAAGTCCTATTGCAAGAAGGAGCACAACAGCTAATACACCAACAGTAATCCCAAGCGATGTCATGAGTGTTCTTACTTTATTTCTATTAAAGTCCAAAAAGGTATTTTTAATAATTGATTGTAGGTAATTATTCATAATAATCTTTCATCACTAAATAGTATTATTAGTTTTAGGTTTGATAAATTTATTACAAGTGTGTTTCTAGTTTCTTCTTCAGAAAGTTTTGTTTCTTTATAATTTTTCTCAATATTATTGAAATTTTCTTCAATATATTTATTTAATTCTAAAATTTTTTGAGTAGGTGCATATAGCGTCAAAGGCTGATTTTCTCTTTTATCAAAAGTGGTAAATGTCAAATTTGTATATTCGTTTAGTACGAAAGTTAGTATATTTTTTTTATTTACTATTTTATTAAGACCGAGAGATTTTTCGAAAATTGAATTAACAATTTTTAAATCTGGAACAAAAAAATTTAAACTGGATATTTGGATTTCATCTTTATTCATATCTGATTGCTTCTATAGGTGTAAGATTTGCAGCACTTCGTGCTGGAAAACTGCCAAAAAATATACCAATGACACTTGAAATTCCTAGAGATACAAGAACTGTAGATAAATTAATTTCAAGTGGAAAGAATGGTCGTACGATTAGTACGATAATACCCGCTAAAAGCAATCCAACGAGACCGCCTAAAAGAGATAATATTGTGCTCTCTGCCATAAATTGAATCATAATATCTGATTTAGTCGCGCCAATTGATCTTCTGATGCCAATCTCTCGAGTTCGATCCGTTACTGATGCATACATAATATTCATAATCCCTATACCACCGACAATAAGAGATACGGATCCTATCGCTATCAAGACTCCGTTCACTATCGAGAAAATCTGTGTCACCGTGTCAAGTATTTCCGATGGTTCAATAACAGAGAACTGATCGTCATCATATCTTCTTAACAGTATATCTTCTGCATCTTTTTTGGTCTGAGTCACAAGGCTAGAATCGCTTACTCCAATATATATAGAAAGGAAAGTTTTATCGGGATTTATTGTTAGGAACGTAGTCGTATACGGAATCATGATGCTATTATCTTGCTCAGGATCTCCAATATCTTTTACGAGTCCTATTATTTTAATTCTCAGATTTGAGTCTACTTCAACAGTCTGACCAACAGCATCATCCGGCTCATCGAAGAGCTCGTCTGCTAAAGTCTCAGCAATGACACCAACTTTGGATCGTGAGGATATGTCAGACCGACTTAAAAATTCACCAGCTAGGATTTCAAAATTGAACAGTTCATCATACTCATCATTTACACCTTGTATTGATCCTGCAGTCTTTTCATATTTTGATTCAATTTGTTTAGTCGTAATATAGCCAGGAACAACATAATCTGCTGTTGAAAGTTGTTTGAGATTTTTATAATCACGCTCATCAAATTGTATAGAATTTGCAAAAGATGAAAATGCCTGTCCAAATGAACCACCGCCTCCGAATCCTTGTCCTGGAAAAACAAAAAGTACGTTTGATCCAATATCCTCAAACTGTTGCTCTAAATAGTTTTTAAGCCCAATTCCAAGTGCAAGTAACATTACAACAGAAAAGACACCTATCATAATTCCAAGTGAGGTGAGAAATGTCCTTACTCTGTTTCTCTCAAATTCTCCAATTGCGTTTTTAATGACTGAAATTGCATACTTCATTTGATTAAAGTAGTTAATATTTTTTAACCAGTTCGCCGTCTCGAATGTAGATTTGTCGTTTTGTTCTATCTGCAACTTCCTTTTCGTGTGTAACAATAATAATAGTCACACCCAAATCATCATTTAATTCTTCTAAAAGATCAAGAATTTCGTCACCCGTTTTAGTGTCTAGATTACCAGTAGGTTCATCTGCAAGAATCAGCTTGGGTTTCATTATTAATGCACGTGCAATAGCTGCCCTTTGTTGCTGTCCTCCAGATATTTTATTTGGATGAAAATCAGCTCTATGGCCAATACCAATTCGTTCTAATAATTCTTGTGCTCTTTTTTGTACATCATAATCAAGCTTATGTTTCGCATAGATAGTAGGTAGCAAGACATTTTCCATCACAGTTAATTTAGGAATTAAATTGTATGATTGGAAAATAAAACCGATATTTTCATTTCTTATAGTGGAGATCTCATTATCTTTGAGCTTTTCGATATTTTGATTGAAAAGTTTTACAGATCCAGATGTTGCTTGATCAAGTAACCCAATTATGTGCATTAATGTTGATTTTCCTGAGCCTGAAGTCCCCAGTATTGATGCATACTCTCCTTCTTTGATTGTAAGAGAGATATCTGAGACAGCCTTAACTTCTTCTTCACCAAGAGTGTAGTGCTTTGAAACTTTCTTGAGTTCTATCATCAGTCATATATCGTAAGACCTTCTGTTATTCCCTCGCCTGATACTTCAACATTGTCTTCACCTTCCAGACCTATTGTGACACTGATAGAATCTTTACCATCATCAATTAGTAACGTGTTAGTATCTCCAGTACGTTGTATAAAAGTGGTTGGGACATAGAGAACATCATCTTTTTTATTCAATACAAAATGAGCATCGCCTGTCATTCCAACACGATAATCAAAATCTCCAGTACCTAAATTATCAAGTGAAACTTTAATTGAGTACACTGATCCAACTTCTCCTTGTATTGGAGCAAAGGATATATAACTTACGGCACCCGTTAACTCAACTCCATCAGCAGCATCAAGCTCTATATATACCTTATCTCCCAGTGCTATCTGGTTTATTTCAGTCTGATCAGCTGTAACAGAAAAATACATTGTTTCTGGATTTAATAGTTCAAACATTGTCTCTGTTGGCAAAACATTAACGCCAGCAAATGGATGACCTACTGTAATAACTAGCCCTGCAAATGGCGCATAAATTGAGGAATTACGAAGATTATACTCTGCTTGAACAAAAGCCTCATATGCACGATCTTTAGTTGTCTCAGCTGTAGTTCTTGTATTTCGCTCATCAAAGGTTTCCGTTGAGTCATTGTCTTTTACGCTGTCGTGCACAGCATCAACATTAGCTTCTGCTGCTCTGAGAGCTGATTTTGCTTGCTCGTATGCAGAATTAAGTAGTGTAGTATCCATTTTCCCAAGCAACTGTCCACGAACAACTTGCTCGCCTTCAGTAACTCCCACATATGAAAGCTTTCCAGATGCTGGAAATCTCAGATAGGCGTGCTCATCTGCAACAATTGAACCTGAAAGAATAAGTTCCTCGGTAACTGTCCCTCTTTCAACAGTAGCGGTCTCAAATTGCCCGTTACCGTTTTTAACAAAGAAGTTCCAAAAGAGAACAATAGATACAATAACTAATATTGCTGATACAATTTTGTGATTCCAAAACCACTTAAGTAATTTCATAACGTATAGTATCTCACTTTAGGTTCGATTAGTGAAGGGTTATTTGATTATAGGATATTATTTGATATAATATTTGTACTAATTATTCACGGAGGAAACCACATGCTAATAGATTTTGTGGGCTCTGTGAGAGTTTCTTAGCAAAGCCTGCTTTTTTTAAAGAAAAGTAGAAATTGATTAAGAAAACAACAAAATAGTGAGAGATTTCACAAAGTTCAGACGGAACTCGCGAGCTAAAATTTATCGCTTTGGAGATTGTTTTTGCTTTCGAGCACGGCCACCTGTTCCAACCATTCTTCTTTCTCTCTTTCTTTCGTCTCGAGTAAGTAGTCCTGCATCTTTTAATACTGAACGGAACTTCTTTTCATCAGCATCAACGAAAGCTTTTGCTGTTGCGTGAACAACTGCATCAAGTTGACCTTTTTTACCCCCACCGACAACTTTTGCTGTGATGTAATAATTGCCTAATGTATCGGTCAATTCAAATGGTTTCTGCCAAGCAACTCTATATACTTCACCTGGGAAATACTTACCAATAACTACATCATTAACTGTAGACTCTTTACTTCCTTTATGAAGTCGGACACGAGCAGAAGCAGTTCTTCTTCGACCTGCTGCATATGCATAACTTTTTGTTTGTTTTTTTGTTTTTGCTGCCATTTTATGCTGTTACTGTTAACCTTCTCATTCTTTTTGATTGTAATCTATTTTTGGGAAGCATTCCTGCTACTGCAACCTCAATAATTTTTTCAGGTTGTTCAGCACGAAGCTTTGCTACAGTTACTTCTTTGAATCCACCTGGGAAACCAGAATGACTTCTGTAGACTTTCTGAATATCTTTCAAGCCTGTAAGCTTGATCTTAGATGCGTTCTTAACTTCAACAATGTCACCCATATCTAAATGGCGTGAATATTCAGGTTTATGCTTCCCCATAAGAAGAGTTGCAACTTCCGTTGCAAGTCTGCCGAGTACAGCACCGTCTGCATCTAGCTCATGCTTTACTCTTCTAATTTCTTTAGCTTTAGGTTGATATGTCTTTTTCATTGCTTACTTTTTTGTACTCTTCTTCGCAGTCTCTTCTTTCACTTCTTCTGCAACAACAGGTGTATCTACCCATTCAATTAGAGCTTCCTGAGTATTATCTCCTCTTCTACGTGGAAGCTTTGTGATTTTGGTATATCCTGAATCACGGTTACCAGAAATACTTACAAATTGTGAAAACATTTTATCGAGCACTTCTCTATCATTTCCAAGTCGAGCCAAAACGACGCGCCTCGCGTGCACAGAGTCAGTTTTTGCCTTTGTTAAGATTTTTTCAATCTCAGGCTGAACAGCCTTTGCCTTTGACAAAGTTGTCTTTACTTTTCCGTGCTCCACGAAAGAAGCGATCAATGATCTAAATAAAGCTTTTCGACTATTGGTATTTCTACCAAGTTGTTTGCCGTATACTCTTTTACGCATTGATCTGCACTCCTTTCTCTTTTAGCGCGTCATTAATGACGTCGATTGACTTTTCGCCCAAGTTTCGTACCTTAACTAGGTCTTCTTTTTGTGCGTTGACAAGCTTTTCAACTGTATCATAGCCACTTCGTGCAAGCGCATTAGCAACACGAGTTGGCAAGCCAATTTCTTCAACTGAAAGCTTTCCTACTGGTCCAATTGAACTTTCTTCAGTTGATGATTCTTCTTCAACTGCAACTTTTTTAGGGTTAATAACCTGATTGAAGTACGTAACAACAATCTTTGCAGCTTCTTTAATTGCATCTTCTGGCATAATAGTTCCATCGGTCCAAACTTCTAGATCTAATTTATTGTAATTTGTGAATCTACCAACACGAGTGTCTGATACTTTATAGTTAACTCGCTCAACTGGTGAGAAGCTTGCATCTAGAGGAATAAGTCCAACTTCAGTTTCTTCTCGCTCTTCTGCGAGAGAATAACCTCGTCCTTTTTCAACAACCATTTCAGCTGAAAGTGTTGCTCCATCAGAGAGATTCGCAAGAACAAGTTCTGGATTTGAAACAGTAACGTCAGAAGAGGTCTCAATATCTCCTGCTTTAACTTCTCCGGCACCTTTTGCACTAAGCTTTACACGAATTGGATCGTTACCAGCATAAGTAAAATGCACCTTTTTGAGATTAAGAAGAAGGTCCAAAACATCTTCTTTCATACCTTTAAGAGTTGAAAACTGATGTCTGACACCTGCGATCTTTACGCCAGTTATGGCCGCTCCTGTCAATGATGATAAAAGCACACGACGAAGCGTGGTGCCCATTGTATCACCAAATCCAGACTCTAGCGGAGTTATTGAAAACTTCGCGTATTTATCTGTTTGTTTTTCTGTTTTTATTTCAAAAATCGGTTCCATAACTAATCACCCCCCTCTGCAAAAGTTGTGTGAGGACAAGCCTCTCTTCAACTAGCTTTTTAGGTGACCCGAGTAGTATATAACAAGCTCGCCTCGAGGTCAAAATGTAATTTCAAAATTTCCTAGTTCACTTATCGTGAATAGTACTCAATAATATCCTGATCTTCTATTGCTTCATTTATATCTTCACGAGTAGGTAGAGAATTAACTTTACCTGCTGCACCTTTTCTTGTTAACCATCCTGGCAAGTCAGGCTTTGCTTTCACAAGGTCTGATACTTGTGGAATATTGGTTGCTTTTTTGTTCAAGACGACAGTATCACCTTTTTTAACTGTGTAAGATGGAATATTGAGAACTTTTCCATTAACTAGAATATGCCTATGACCAACCATTTGCCTTGCCTGTGTTCGAGTTGCCGCAAAACCTAGTCTATAGACAACATTATCAAGTCTTGATTCAAGAAGCTCAAAAAGTGTATTTGCACTGTTACCTTTTGTTGCAAAAGCCTTATCAATATACTTCCTAAACTGATGTTCAACAAGCCCATACATTCTTTTTACCTTCTGCTTCTCACGGAGTTGTCGACCATATTGAGAAACACGACCTCTCTGCCCTTTTGGTCCATGAATACCTGGGGTAATATTCAAACGAGTAAGCTTAACTCCTTTGTTAAAGAGATCTACTCCTTCGCGTCGTGATAATCTGTCTTTTGGTCCTCTATATCTTGCCATAATTTATGCTCTTCTTTTCTTCTTTGGTCTTGGGCCATCGTGTGGCATTGGTGTCACATCAGCAATAAGACTAATTCGTACACCAACAGCCTTGATTGCACGTAGTGCTGCATCACGACCTGGTCCAGGTCCTTTAATATATACTTCAGCTTCTGATAAACCACTTTCTTCTTGTGCCTTTTTTACAACATTTTCAACCGCAGTTGTTGCAGCAAAAGGAGTTGCTTTTCTAGTTCCCTTAAATCCTGAGTTTCCAGCTGAACCCCAAGCAAGAGTATTTCCAGACTCATCAGTAACTGTTACAAGTGTGTTATTAAATGTTGCCGAAACATATACTTTTCCTTTTGGTGAATGTGACTTTGTTTTCTTTGCCATAATTATTTAGCTGTTTGCATTGTTGTAAGCATATCTTTTCTAAATGATCCAACTGTTCGTCTCTTTCCACGTTTTGTACGAGCATTTGATTTTGTTCGCTGTCCTCGAGCTGGGAGTCCACGATAATGCCTCATTCCTCGATAACTACCAATCTCTCTAAGTCGAGCAATATTTTCTCGCACTTCCCTCATAAGATCACCTTCTGTTGTGAACTTCTCAAGTTCAGCAGTGATTTGATTAAGGTCCTCTGTTGAGAGATCTTTAACACGAGTTTTTGGTTCCATCGAAATAGACTCAAGCACTTCGCTTGATCTGCTCCAGCCGATTCCTTTGATCTTAGTCAAAGCGTAATCGATTGCCCAATTGTCTTGTAATTCTATTCCAGAAATTCTTGCCATAGTTTATCCTTGAACTTGTTTATGTTTTGGATTAATACAAATAACGCGTAGTTTACCCTTGCGTCGTACTATTTTGCAATCCTTGCACATTCTTTTTACTGATGATTTTACTTTCATTATGTTTTTTTAAGCTCGAGCGACAATTCTACCACGACTGTCGTCATAAGGTGTCATTTCGATTTTTATACGTGCTCCAGGCATTAATCGCATAAATCCACGACGCATTTTTCCTGAAGGAACACCAATAACTTCCCGCTCGTCCTCACCGTCAAGCAGGATTTTAAACATTGTATTAGGCATAATCTCAATGATTTCACCCTCAATTATTTTGTTTTCTTTTGTGTTAGCCATAGTTATTTGGTCAATACTAAAGGACCGTCAGCAGTGATCGCTACGGTCTCCTCGAAAAGTGCTGATATTTTACCATCACGCGTAGCTAAAGTCCAACCGTCGCTGTCTAGTTTGATTCCCGGCTTTCCTTGCGTATACATAATCTCTATAGCTAACACAAGCCCCTCAACAAGCTGTACGGCTTCATCATCGCTCCCTGAGACGTAACAAGGTACCATAGGGCCTTCATGGAGCTCACGGCCTATTCCGTGCCCCACAAGCGATTTAATAGGGTTTGCGTGACCTTCTCTTAGGCCATCAACCATCGCACGAGAAATATCTTCTACTTTATTGCCAATTCGAGCTTGTGAAATCGCTTTATCAAGAGTCTCACGCCCTAAACGTAAAAATTCCTTTAATGCCGGATCTTTTCCTAAATAGACTGAAAAGGATGTATCGGAATGAAAACCTTTGTAATAAAGGCCAACATCGACGCTAACTACATCGTTCTCTTTAAAAATCATTTCTTTTTTGGGGATTCCATGAACAACACCGTCGTTGATGTTGATACATGTTGCCCATTGATAATCTTCAACTTTTGTAAAAGAAGGCTCTGAGTCTTCTTCATCAATTAGTTTCATTGCTAAATCTTCAATGTCGATTGCACTCACACCGACTGCGACTGCTTTTTTAAGCCCTTTTTTGACTCGAGAAAGCTTACGCCCTGCTTCATGCATAATCTCAATTTCTTCTTTTGTTTTTATATGTATATCTTTCATTTTGATAATGTATCAATCACTGCTGATATTTCTTCAAAGACTATACCTATAGAATTCATCCCATTTACTCTTGTAAGTTTTCCTTTTTTATCTAAATAATCAATGAGTTCTTCAGTATTCTTGTGATAATAATCAAGTCTCACTTTAACAGCGTCAGGGTTATCGTCTTCTCTTTGAATAAGCGTACCTCCACATTCACACGCATTTTCACTTGGCGGAGGATTCGTTATTAAGTTATATGACTCACCACATTTGTCACAAATCCTACGCGATGAAACTCTTTTGATTACTTCTTCCTCGTTAATATCTAGTGATATAACAGCGTCAATATCATCACCTTTTGTTTTTAGAAAGTCTTCAAGTGCTTCATACTGTGGAATAAATCGTGGAAAGCCTTCGAATAGAATATCAGTCATCTCTTTTACATTTTTACTTAGGAAATCAATAGCATACATTGTCATTTCTTCATGAGGAATTAGCTTGCCAGAATCAATAATCTCTTTAATTCTTGCATCTTTTTTTGCGATATCACGAGCTAATTGGCCTGTCTGGAAATGATACAACTTGTATTTATCAACAATCAATTCAGCTTGTGTTCCTTTTCCAGAACCTGGAGCTCCAAGTAAAATTATATTCATACGGACTCAATTATAACAGTTGAGCTTAAGGTTTAATAGGAGGGGTAACAAAAAAATTGAGCCAGATTGCTCGAATACACAAAACAATCTGGCTTAAAATAATTCCTAACTAGGCGACGTAATCATACCAACTTAACTTGGCAGGGCGGTGGTCACCTACAAATGGACGATCGCCGTCCATGTCGAAAATTTCAACTTCTTTGTCATCGGGGTTTGAGGGAAAGCCGCTTGATTGACTTTCTTCGAGATCTTCAAAACCATGATCTGATTTATGAAGTAACATCTTTTGCCTCCGTGAATTGAAATAGAATTTACGACGGAAGTATTGTATCAGATGAATTTAACATCTACAAACTATAAGTTATCTTAGGAGACTGTCGTATTTTTTAGTGACAAGTTGCGATTCAATATCACGAGTAATCTCAAGTACCACTGCGACAATAATAAGAATTCCTGTACCACCTATTACCAAATCAGGCATACCAATTGCACTTGAGGCAAGTGATGGCAAGATTGCAATTGCACCAAGAAATACTGCCCCTGCCAATGTGATTCTATTTAAAACACGATTTAGGTAGGCAACAGTCTGGCTTCCAGGACGTACACCTCTGATGAAACCACCACTTTTCTGAAGATTCTCTGCAATCTTTTCTGGATTAAAGACAATGGATGTATAGAAATAGGTAAACCCGACAACTAATAGAAAATAAAAGACGTTATAAAAAACTCCCTGTGGGTTAAAAAGTGTTGTGAGTTGTGTGCCAATTCTCACCAGGCTTGGATTACCAGTTGCACCTAGAAACTGCGAGAGCATTGTAGGCATTAATACAAGAGAAACAGCAAAGATAATCGGAATCACACCAGCTTGATTCACACGTAGTGGCAAATAGGCTTCTGGTAACCCAGCTGCTCTACGAGACTGTTTTGCATAGCTAAGAGGTATCTTTCTTGTTGCTTCATTTACATACACGATCAGCCCAATAACAATAATTGAGAAAAGAAGAAAACCTCCAATCGCAAAAATATCTTCTGCTCTAAAGGTTGTAATTGTTCTGGTAAATGCAATTGGCATGCGGGCTACAATCCCAGCAAATATCAAAAACGATACTCCATTACCTACTCCGTATTCCGTAATAAGTTCACCCAACCATATTGCTAACATTGTTCCCGTTGTCATTGTCACAACCAATGCAATCAACTGTATCGGATTTAGCCCTGTAATAATTCCCTGACTTGAGAGTAATGCATACATACCTAGGGCTTGGAAAACTGCAAGAGGGATAGTTAGAAAACGTGTGTATTGGTTAATTTTCTCTTGCCCAATTTCACCTTCTTTTGATAGCTCTTCCAGACTAGGAACAACTATTGTCATAAGCTGCAAGATGATGGAGGCATTAATATAAGGCCCAAGACCAAGTGCCATTACTGAAAAATTTGCGAGAGTTCCACCAGAGAATATATCCAATAATGAAAGCAACGGTGATGAGAAAAAGAGTGCCTGAAGTGACGTTCGATCAATACCTGATGCTGGAATATGTGCTGCCAAACGAAATACTACTAAAATACCAGCAGTAATTAAAATCTTTTTACGGATTTCCTCGTTTTTAAAACTCTTTGTAAAGAATGATTTGATCTCAGCAAACATAGCAAAAAAAATAGAGTGAAGCTAATTTTATCTGTGTTACTTATTTTAAAGTAACACTACCGCCTGCTTTTTCAATTGCTTCACGTGCAGACTTTGTTGTCAGAAGATGGACCGTAAGTTTTTTACTAAGATCACCATTTCCTAGCACTTTAACACCACGATTGCTTACATCTGACTCTTTAACTATACCTTCTTTTGCTAAGAGTTCAACAGTTACCTTACTGCCGTCTTTGAGTGTATCAAGATCTGATAAAGAAACGGTGAGTGGTTTCATTTTTGCTTTAAATTTATCTTTACCTCGCAATAATGGGAGACGAGACAACAGAGATTTCCTCATCTTCACACCTTCGAAAAGTATGTGGTTAGCAGATCTGCTCTTCTGACCTTTCATACCACGGCTTGATGTATGACCACCTTTGCCTGAACCATAGCCTCGGCCGAGTCTTTTACTTGATCGTGTTTTTACTTTAGATAATTTCATGATTGTTTATTTAGTCGCTTCCTTTCTCATACTGATTCTCCCGAGTTTTTTGAGTGCATCCACTGTAGCGTATACGTTAGAGATTTTATTACTTGTCCCAAGAATTTTTCCGACAGCATCACGAACACCTGCAGCCTCAAGTACAATTCTCATAGGACCACCAGCGATAATTCCACTTCCAGTAGGAGCTGGTTTAATCAATATTCGAGCAGCGTTATATTTATGACTTACTTCATAAGGAACAGTTGTTCCCATAAGTGGTATTTCAACCATGTCACGTTTTGCATATTTAAACGCTTTTTGGACGGCTGAGCGAACATCTTTTGCTTTTGCAAGTGCAACTCCCACTTTTCCATTTCTATCACCAGCAACAACAAGAGCTGAAAACCTCATTTGATTTCCACCCTTCGTCTTTTTCGATATTCTGTTTATTTGAACAACTGTTTCAGAATATTCCTCCAAAGGCTGTTCAATTTGTCTTGTTGGATCGTTTTTTGCCATATTACAAATTTATTTTATTTTCTCGCATCGTATCTGCGACGGCTTTTACTTTACCATGATATTGATATCCAGATCGATCAAATACTACCGCATTAATTTTCTTCTTCGTGAGTGCTGCAGCGACCTCTTTACCTACTTTTTCGGCATTCTGGTCTTTTGCATGAGCAAGGGTTAGACCTTTAACATCATCTATTGCCTGAGCATAGACAAAGCGATTAGATCTGAATATGCTAAGCCTTGGTCTCTCGGCAGTGCCTTTGATCTTGCCTCGTACTCTTGTCTTTCGTAGTTTTCGTTGTTTAGTTAACATAATGTTTCTTTATTTTCTTTCTTACTCACCAGATCCAGCTTGTTTACCAGCTTTTCGTCGAATAACTTCATCAATATACTTCACACCACTGCCTGTATAGACGTTTGGCTTACGAGCCCCTCGTATTAAGGCTGCTACATGGCCCACATCTTCTTTATCTGGACTTTCAACCGTAATAATATTTTTCTCAACATTGAAACTCATATTTTCTCGACCTTCAATAACAACAGGATGAGAATATCCAAGCGTCAAAGAGATATCTTTACCCTTAACTTCTGCTCTATACCCTGGTCCATTTACCTCAAGTTGTCTACGCCATCCTTCAGTCACGCCGTGCATCATGTTTCGAATATGAGATCGAAGTGTACCCTGCATCATTTTTGAAGGCTTGGTTTCGTTCTTATTTGTGACTAAGATACCATCATCTGTTTGCTTTACTTCAACATTTCGAGTCAGACGACGAGAAAGTGAACCCTTAGGACCTTTTACTTCAATAAGATCTCTGTCGAGTTTTACTTCAACGCCTTGTGGTATTTCTACTGGTAGTCTTCCTAGTCTTCCCATATTTTTCTATTTACCAAATTTCAACTAACACTTCTCCGCCGGTCTTTTGCTTAATTGCATCATCAGAGCTCATAACACCTTTTGGTGTTGAGAGAATAAGAAATGTTGATCTTCGTCGCTTGCGAGAGCCTAAATCATCAACACTCATGTATTGTCTCAAACCTGGGGTTGAAACAAGCTTTAAGTCCAAGAGCATAGGCTCTTTTTTATGATAAGAAAGAGTAACAGTAAGCTTACCGTCTTTCTCAGTAACAGCATCTAAAATCTTTTTCTTTTTTAGAACGTCAGCTGTTGCATGCTTTAACTTACTTGTCTCGCACTCAACACTCTTTCGATGAGCGAGAGCTGCATTCTTGATCTGTATTAAAAAGTCTCCGATTGGATAATTATTCATAGTATTTTATTTATATATTCTTTAAAAACTTGCTTTTCGTACACCAGGGATTTCACCTTTGTGGGCACGTTCTCTAAAACAGATTCTGCAAAGACCGTATTTCCTTAGATATCCGTGTGGTCTTCCACAAACCTGACATCTATTTCGATGTCGTGTACTAAACTTTAACTTTTTATTTTCTCTTACGATTTTGCTTGTTTTTGCCATAATTTTTTGTTTACTCTTCGTCTTTCTTAAAAGGCATTCCTATATATTCTAATAGTTTAAATGACTTTTCTGGGTCACCATTCTTCATTACAATTGTTATCTCAAGACCATGTGGTCGATCAACAGTAGCCAAATCAATTTCAGGGAATATAGTATGCTCACTCATTCCTAACGTATAATTTCCAGCTTTGTCAAAGCTTGTTGATGATACACCACGAAAGTCACGTAGTCGAGGCAAGACGATAGATATAAGCTTATCTAAAAAGCTATACATACGCTCATTTCTTAATGTTGTCGTTAATCCCACAGGCTGACCAGCTCTAATTCCAAATCCAGCGACAGAAATTCGTGCCTGCTGAACCTTTGGTGCTTGACCTGTAATGCTTGAAAAATCCTTTAAAAGAGCCTCTTTCTTTGATCTGTCACGAAGTTTCTCTCCAGTTCCCATATTAACAACAATTTTTTCAAGTCGAGGCAAAGCCATGGGATTTTTGATATCAAAATCTTTCGCAACACTTTTTTGCGCATCTTTGTACTTGTCTCGTAATTGTATGTGTGTATTTGCCATATTATTTTGCGCTATCTATAACTTTTTTAGTCTTCGCATTAATTCGAACCTTCTTCTTTCCTTCTATTTTAAAGCCGACACGAGCGGGTTTTTTTGTCTTTGGATCTACAACAGCAAGTTTTGAAAGAGCCATTGGACGTGGAATCTCATAAATACCACCTTTACCATCTCGAGCAGCTTGAGCTTTGATATGCTTTTTATACATATTAAGACCCTCAACAATCGCCGTGTTTTTCTTCGGATAGACTTTAAGCACAGTACCCTCTTGACCACGATCGCGGCCTTGTAATACTTTGACTTTATCTCCTGTTCTAATCTTTAACATATTTTTTTATCTTTACTTAAATAACTTCTCGGGCTAATGAAGCAATTTTTGTATATCCTGCATCTTTTACTTCACGGGCAATTGGTCCAAGAATTCTCGTACCTTTTGGCATTCCTTGCTTATCAATAATCACGGCAGCATTATCATCAAAACGAACATATGTTCCATCAGGTCTGCCTACTTCTTTTCTTGTTCTCACAATAACTGCAGTGACAAGTTCCTTATTTGATACTGCACCGTTTGGATCAGCACCTTTCACCACACAACGGACAACATCTCCAACTCCTGCAGTTTTACCAATCCGTGGTGAGACACCAAGAACCTGCAAGCGCTTTGCGCCTGAATTATCTGCGAGATTCATCATGCTTCTTAGTTGTATCATTGTTATTTCTTATCTTTTTTAGCTACCTTTGATTTCTTTGCTTTCTTCTTGTCACCAACAACTTCAATAATCTTCCACTTTTTTGTTTTACTGATTGGACGACAAGCGACAAATTTAACCATGTCGCCCTCTTTGACACCAATTTCATCATGGACTGGATACAATTTTGTTCTCTTCATTCTCTTTCCATAGACAGGGTGTGCGATTGTTCGAGTGACATCGACCATTGCTGTTTTTGCTGATTTTGTATGTGTAACTACTCCTGTAAAAATTTTCATATTTATTTTGTTTCAGTTGACTTAGTTTCTTTAGATTTTTCTGACTTTGATATTATAGTCTGTATAGTCAAGATTTGCGCAAGTTCATGACGCAAAGTGCGAGCTTTTCGATTATTAGTTTCTTTACCAGACAACATATCTATCTTTGTCTTAGTGATTTCTTCACGCTTATCAGCAGCCATCTTAGCAAGCTCTGATACTGATTTTGTTTTTAGTGCTCCTAGTTCTTTTTTCTTCATGTTAGTCTCTTACAATAATTTTGGTTTTAAAAGGCATCTTGTCTCCCGCTTTTCTGAGTGCTTCTCGAGCAACATCTTCTGAAACACCTGCAATCTCATAGACTACCTTGCCAGGCTTGATAACAGCTGCATGAAAAGCAACCTCACCTTTACCGCTACCCATACGAACACCTGCTGGACGAGCTGTAATTGGCTTGTTAGGAAATACCCTTATCCAGACTTTACCTTTCCTCTTAAGAGAATTAGTAATTGCACGACGGCCAGCCTCAATTGTTGTACCTTTAAGCCATCCACGGCCGAGGGCTTTAAGTGCATATTCACCAAAGGCAATTTGTGAACCTCTATATGCAAGTCCACGTCGCTTACCTCTAAATGCTTTTCTAAACTTTTCTCTTCTTGGTTGTAACATATCTTAATTATTATTCTTCGTCTTCTTGGCTTCCTTTATTAATCCACACCTTCACACCCACATACCCACGCTTTAGTGATGCTGGAACTTGTGCATAATCCACATTCTCTCTTAATGTCTGTGTAGGGACTGGACCTGTGCTATATTTTTCAACTCGTGAGATATCTGCACCGCCGATTCGACCCGCAAGAACTATCTTAATTCCCTTAGCACCAGATAACATCACACGCTCCATTGTCTTAGTAACAACTCGTCGGTGTGGCATTCTACGTTCTAAATCACCAACAATTCGCGCTGCAACAAGTTGAGCTGAAAGATCAGGGTTTCTGACCTCTTTTACCTGTAAATCTACTTTTAAGTCCTTTGGCATTTCACCTCTTATATCCTTAATGCGCTTTGAGATTTCTCTTTTTAGCTCTTCAATACCAGATCCACCTCGTCCTATAACGACACCTGGGCGAGAAACATAAACTGTAATCACCATGCTTTTGGGCAATCTAGCTATCTCAACTCTATCAATACCAGCAATAACAAGCCGCTCCATAAGGAAATCTCGAATCTTTATATCCTCAAGTAATTTATCTTTGAACGTTGCGTCATCAGCAAACCATCGAGACTTCCATTGTTTAAAATGTCCTGTTCTAAATCCTACTGGGTTAACTTTCTGACTCATTTATTTTTTGTATTACGTGATGTACTTTGTTTTTTTTCTACTTTTTTTGACTTACTAGCTACCTTCTTGGTAGATTTTTCAGCCTTTTTCTCTTCTGTCTTTTTAGTTTCTTTCTTTACCGCAACAGTTGGCTTTTCAACTTCTTTAAGCGTTACTCTGATATGACTCATTCGTCGAACATATCCATGAGCTCTCCCTCGAGAAACTGGTCGAAATCTCTTAAGACGAGGTCCTTCTGAAATCTGAACTGAATCAAAAATCATATCCGCTTCGCTTAAACCTTGCTGTTTTGCATTAGCGAGAGCAGTCTTTACAACTTTTTGAACTTTTTCAGCGCCAATTTTATTAACGTGCGGCAAGATGGCAACTGCTTCAGTTGGTTGCATCTTGCGAACCATATCAGCGATAAGCCTCAGCTTTCGAGGTGTCATCTTAACAAATTTCTGTTCTGCTTTGATAATCATAGCTTTAAGTTTTCTCAATAATTCTTTTGACAACTGCTCCGTGACCTCGGAAATGACGTGTAGGTGCAAACTCACCGAGTTTGTGACCAACCATATCTTCAGAAACAAAGACTTCTATAAAATTCTTACCGTTATGAACTAAAAAGTACTTACCTACAAATTGAGGTGAAATACTTGATGCTCGTGACCATGTTTTAATAGGAGATGATTTATCTCCCATACCGTTCTCAAGCTTTTTCACAAGCCGTTCGTCTACAAATGGTCCTTTTTTACTACTTCTACTCATCGTATATATATTATTTCAAATTTCTTTGGTGCTTACCTGGTTTCCTTCTCTTAATGATAAGTCCAGCTGAATATTTGTTTTTCTTTCTTGTTCTACCAACAGCTTTTCGACCTGCATAGGTCTTTGGATACTTAAGTCCAACTCCACTTCTGCCTTCACCACCACCATGAGGGTGAGCTCCAGGATGCATGGCAACACCTCTAACACTAGGTCTGCGGCCTCGGCGCCTATTTACACCAGCATTTTTAGTTCTTTGCGCGCCAAAAGTGACATTTCCTACCTGTCCAATTGTAGCAAAACACTCAGGTAAGAATCGTCTAATCTCCGCTGAAGGAAGTTTAACAAGTACATAGTCATCTTCCTTACCTTGAACAGTTGCGACAGATCCTGCGCCTTTTACTAGCTGGCCACCTTTACCAGGTGTAATTTCAATATTATGTATTGCTGCACCTGCTGGAATTTTAGCAAGTGGTAGCGCATTTCCTGGCTCTAGTGGTGCTAGTTCTGATGCAATTACCTTATTTCCCACTTCTAAGCCAGCAGGGGCTATTATATAGCGCTTCTCGCCATCTTCATAGACCAAAAGGGCAACCTCTGCATTTCTGTTAGGATCATACTCAATAGACTCAACACGAGCCCATATATCACGCTTATTACGCTTAAAATCAACCTCACGGTAGAATCTCTTCTGACGACCACCTTGATGTCGTACGGTAATTTGACCGCTTGCATTTCGTCCACTGTTTTTCTTTAAAATCCTTTTTAGTTTTGCCATAGTACTTATTTACTCTTTTCCTCTCCAAACAATGCAATTGTCTGCTTATCTGCCAGAGTCACAATAGCTTTTTTGCTCTCTGTTGTTGTGATCTTTTTTCTATATACATTTCTGCGAGTAGTACCTTTAGCTTTTATTGTCCGAACCTCGCGAACAGTTACATTAAATGCATTTCCTATAACTTCTTTAATCTTATTTTTGGTAAAAGAAACAGGAACAATAAAGGTATATTTACCCTTGCTTGCAGCTTGCATACTTTTTTCTGTTACGACTGGTTTTATAGTAAATTGCATAATTATTTTTCTGTTGACTTCTTAGTTGTTTTTGTAGTTTCCTTTGTGTCAAAAATTGCTTTATCAAATACAAGTGTGCCTCCAAAATAGACTGAGTACGCATTAAGATCTTTATACTCTTGTGTTTTAACACGGCCAATATTAGAGAACGCTTTCTTGCTTGTTTTATTACCATCTGCCAATACAATAGTAATATTGCCTCGTTTTATATCCTCACCAGCAATTACTTTATCAATAAGTTTTTGTGCATCAGCTGTCTTTTCAAACTTTGCACAATCTGCAAGAGCAACATGCTTTTTACTCAATTTTGCAGCGAGCGCAGATTCAAGAGCTTTTTTCCTCATTTTGAGAGGAAGGCTAAGCACTCTCTTAACACCCTTAGGTCCATGAGCAGCACCACCACCAACGAAAATTGGTGCAGACTTTGCACCGTGACGAGCATTACCAGTTCCTTTTTGTCGATATACTTTTGCCTTTGTAAGAGACACATCGCTTCGTGTCTGCACTTGTGATTTTCCAGGATGTTTACGTGCACGATACACATGAATTGCTTGCATCAATAGATCTCTATTAACTTTTCCAGCAAAAGCACTTGGTGCATTTACTTCTGATTTTGTTCCTGTTTTTGTATATGAATTAATTTTCATCTTTCTCGTTTACTTCTTCTTTTACTTGTACTTCTTGCTTAGGAGAAACTCTTTTAATCATTAAAAAAGTCCCTTTTCGACCTGGGACTGAACCGGAAACGTGAAGTGAATTAGTATCTGAATCAACAGCAATAACTTTTAGACCTTTAACTGTCGCAGTCTCTGAACCCATTCGTCCTGCCATTTTTTTACCTTTATACACACGCCCTGGAGTCGTTCCTTGACCAATAGAACCAGGAGCACGGTGACGATCAGATTGACCGTGAGTCTTAGGTCCACCAGCAAATCCCCAACGCTTTACTCCACCTGCAAAACCTTTACCCTTTCCAATACCAGTAACGGCAATGTCATCACCAGGTGCAAAAATATCAGCAATAGATAGAGATTCACCAACTTTTAGCTCTTCACCTTCTTCAATATCAACCTCACGCAAAAAAGAAACCGCCTA
>Ga0210057_1000829_pt1 | contig 49569 bp, 52 predicted proteins | sample CryGeyCG2114_010_2_FD_183968 | JGI IMG/M metagenome (GOLD analysis project Ga0210057, IMG submission 183968) | Groundwater microbial communities from aquifer - Crystal Geyser CG10_big_fil_rev_8/21/14_0.10 (SPAdes) (version 2) | ecosystem: Environmental > Aquatic > Deep subsurface > Groundwater ...
TCTCTCTATGCAATATCCACCGGGGATAGACGGTGTTACTGTTGCAAACTTTCTTCGTCTTGCGATCAATGCACAGCGTGGAAAAACGCAGAATCCTCTGGAAGTACACGCCATGCTCCTTGAGAAAATGAAGGATTTGAATATTGATGAATCATTTTTGACTCGCTATGTGAATGTTGGCATGTCAGGTGGAGAAAAAAAACGTCTCGAAATTTTGCAGATGTCTGTGCTCGAACCAACCTATGCTATTCTTGACGAGACAGATTCTGGTTTAGATGTCGATGCACTCCGCATTGTGTCCGACGGCATCAATCGCTTTAGAAGTGAAAACACCGGTGTGCTTCTCATTACACATTACAATCGTATTTTAGAATACGTTACTCCCGATGAAATTCATATTATGATAGACGGAAAGATTGTAAAGAGTGAGGGAGCCGAACTAGCGCTTGAGATAGAAAAGATCGGATATGATACACTGAAAAATCTATGATAACGAAAGAACAAGTCACAGAACATCTCAAAATGGTCATTGATCCAGAAGTAGGACTCGATATTTTTACTATGGGTCTCATTCGAGAGATAGACATTCCAGACGATGAACATATTCACATCGTAATGACGTATACAACGCCTATGTGTCCTGCTGGACCTGCTATCCAGGATGCTATGCGTGAAGCACTGTTGAATCTCGGTGTCGAACATGTCACAATAGCAGTAACCTTTGACCCACCATGGGAGATGCCCGAGGCATTGAAGGTCATGCTTGGTCTCTAATATATATCGATACTATGGAATACAACCCGCCCATCAATACAGATTCCGACGAAGACATCTCAATGCCTGACGATATGCCAGATGAATACTATCAAGGCATACGAAAACAAGGGAAAATTCGTCGCATTGTCGTCGACAAACAAGCATGTATTGGTGCTATGTCGTGTTCTGTTGTTGCTCCGCTTGTATTTCAGATGGATGAAGAAGATATCGCGTATATTCCAGAAGGGCATGAAGCATCAGATGAAGAGACCATTCTGCTTGGGGCACAGTCTTGTCCTGTCTTGGCTATTCATCTCTATGATAAAGATGGAAAAAAGATTTTTCCAGAGGAATAATCTATCATCACCCAACATATAACACATATACAGAATAAAGAAAAAAGAACGACACTACAGCCGTTCTTTTTTTCGTAAAGAGATGTTACTTGAGTACTAATCCACTCTTTCCTACATCGACTTTCACTGTCTGTCCTTCTTCAATTTTCCCTTCCAGAATATCCAGTGCAAGTTTGTCGAGCAATTCTGTTTGGATGAGACGTTTGAGTGGTCGAGCACCCATCTGTGGATCATAGCCTTTCTTTGCGAGCCAGTCCTTTGCTTTTGATGATACATCGAGTGTGATCCTTTGCTCTGTGAGTCTTTTTCCTACACGCTCGAGTTGCAGATCCACGATACTTCGGATTTCTTGTTTATCAAGTGGATGGAAGGTAATGATTTCATCGATACGGTTGAGAAATTCTGGTTTGAAGTGTTCTTTGAGGCCTTCCATAACTTTTTCTTTCATGCGATCTTCTTCCTGTTCTTTTGATTTTTTTCCTTTTTCTTGAAAGCCAAATTCTCCACGTTGCCCCATAGCCATGATCACATCACTTGCAATATTACTCGTCATGATGATGACCGTATTTTTGAAGTTGATTTTTCGTCCCTTTGCATCCTTTACATGACCATCGTCTAGAATCTGAAGCATGATGTTAAAAACATCAGGATGTGCTTTTTCTATTTCATCAAAAAGAAGAACAGAATATGGGCGTCGACGAATTATTTCTGTGAGCTGTCCACCTTCTTCATACCCGACATAGCCAGGAGGGGAGCCGATCAGCTTGCTCGTAGCATGGCGTTCCATGTATTCACTCATGTCCACGCGGACTAGGGCATCTTCATCATTGAACAAGAATTCTGCTAGCCCTCTGGCTAGTTCTGTTTTTCCAACTCCCGTAGGTCCCATGAAGATGAAACTTCCGATAGGTTTATTTTCTTCTGCGACACCTGCACGTGAACGTCTGATAGCGTTTGAGACGGCTTTGATTGCCTCAGATTGGCCAATAACCCGTTTGGACAATTCCTGCTCCATTGTTGCAAGTTTCTTCAAATCATCTTGGAGCATCTTATCGACAGGAATACCGGTCCAGCGAGCAACGACGGCTGCGATATCTTCCTCCGTCACTTCTTCTTTGAGAATGGCACGCTTTTCTTGGAGTGACGCAAGTTTTTGCTGATCTTTTTTCAGAGCTTCTTCTGTACTTGGAATATTGCCATAGCGAATCTCTGCAACTTTTTGCAGATTGCCTTTTCGTTCTTCTATTTCTGCCTGCTGTTTTAGTGTATCTATTTCCTTTTTATATCCACGAATCTTTGAGATAATTTCTTTTTCGTGTTTCCAGTGAAGTTCTATCTCACCAATATCTTCTTTCAAATTTGCAAGGTCTTTCTTTAGCTTGGCTTCTCGTTCTTTTGATTCAGCATCTTTTTCTTTTTTGAGCGCAGAGAGTTCGATCTCAATCTTCATCATTTTGCGCTTCATTTTATCAAGGTCGTCTGGCATGGATTCTATTTCAAGACGCATCGCACTCGTGGCTTCATCGATGAGGTCGATTGCTTTGTCAGGAAGAAATCTGTCTGTGATGTAGCGACTAGACAGCTTTACCGCTGCTACAAGTGCGGGATCTGTGATACGTACCCCGTGATGCACTTCATATTTTTCTTTGATTCCACGAAGGATAGCAATAGCATCTTCTTCGCTCGGCTCTTTTACCAGCACGGGCTGAAAACGTCGCTCAAAGGCTGCATCTTTTTCAATATGTTGTTGATACTCTTTAATCGTTGTTGCACCGATGGTTCGAAGCTCTCCACGAGCAAGTGCCGGCTTCAGCATGTTTGACGCGTCTACAGCCCCCTCAGAGCTTCCTGCGCCCATGATAGTGTGGAGTTCATCGATAAATAATACAATTTTTCCATGTGAGTCCGTGACTTCTTTTAGAACCGCTTTGAGACGTTCTTCAAATTCTCCACGGAACTTTGTTCCAGCAACAAGAGACCCTACATCAAGACCAATGACCTCTTTGTCTTTCAAGCTTTCTGGCACATCGCCATTGACAATACGTTGAGCGAGCCCTTCTACAATGGCGGTTTTCCCCACACCTGGTTCACCGATAAGGACTGGATTATTTTTTGTCCGTCGGGTAAGGACTTGCATCACACGTCGTATCTCATCATCGCGCCCAATCACAGGATCAAGTTTTTCTTTGCGAGCACGATCGGTATAGTTCATGCCATATTTTTCGAGTGCTTGGTAGGTACTTTCTGGAGTAGGGGAATCGACGCGCTGAGACCCACGGACCGTCGCAAGAATTTTCAACGCATCAGCATGCTGGACGCCTTGTTTGACGAGGGCATCGCTAATAGGATTTTTATTGGTCAAAAATGAAAGCAAAATATGCTCGACACTAATATATTCATCACCCATCTTTTGAGATTCATTCTGCGCATTTTGGAGGATAAACATCATTGCCTGTCCCATCATGATCTGCCCCATACCGCCACCCATAGCACCAAATTGTTTTGGTAGGGCATCAATGAGACCTTGCGTATCATGACGAAGTTCTTCTATGTTGACATTCAATTTTTTGAGTACAGACAAGACAACACCCTCTTCTTGCTCCAGAAGTGCCAGAAAAAGGTGCGGTGGCTCGACTTGCGGCTGACCATTTTTTTGACCAATTTGAGCTGCATGTTGCAAGGCTTCTTGAGATTTTTGTGTAAAATTTTGTGGAATCATACGTAGAAATTAGGGTATTGGATTATTAGGTAATGAGTGAAGAAATTTCCAAAACGAATAATCTAATAAACTATTCAACAAATTAGCACTTCAGATATGCAGGTTCTGTGGTCGTCTGAAAATCTATCACTCTATACATGAGAGTGATAATTAGCATATCACATTGATTTTTCTTGTCAAGAGTGCTAGTATTATAGCATAATTTTGCCAACCTATGCAGAAAATGCTCGATGTCAGAATTGACACATACACAAAAAAAGAGGTTCTTGAAAAGGTAAAAGCCTGGATAACAGGAGACACCACACACACGCTCTATACACCAAATCCAGAGATGCTCGTTGAGGCGCATCACAATCATGTCTTCAAAGAAATCTTAAATAGAGGCGACATGAATGTTTGTGATGGAGCAGGTATTGCACTCATGAGTGGGGGGGTGTACACTCGTTTTCCTGGTGCAGATTTGATGTTGGCAATATGTGAACTTGCTGAAAGCCAAGGAGGCTCGATCTATCTTCTCGGTGGTGAAAATGGAGTGGCAAAGAATGCCAAAACCTTTTTGATGAATAAGTTTCCAGCGCTGAGTATAAAAGGTGTTCATGCTGGACCACGTGTAGAAAGACGCACGTCTGGACAAGCACCACTTTGCGGAGTGACCTCAGATGACCATGAAGAATTGCTTGCAGACATTGCGATGGCAAAACCAGATATTCTCTTCGTTGCGTTTGGTCATCTAAAGCAAGAATGGTGGATTGATACGTTCATATCAGAGCTCCCCGGCGTAAAGATTGTGATGGGAGTAGGGGGTACGTTTGATTTTCTTGCAGGTACTATTCCTCGAGCACCAAAGTTGTTCAGAGCAGTCGGCCTAGAATGGCTATGGAGATTGTTCATCCAACCACGCCGATTCAAACGCATATTCACCGCTGTCATTGTATTTCCTTTTCTTGTTCTAAAATCCTATGTTATCAAATAGCGCGAGTACACTTCTCAGAAAACTCAGTCAAAAAAAATTTCGAAAAGAATATGGCTTGTTTATTGTCGAAGGAAAAAAAGGCGTCCAAGAAGCACTTGATAATGCAGATGTAGAGCTCATCATTGTAGAAGAAAGTGCTATTGATAGTGATATGGGTATTATTATTAGCTATGCAGACAAAACAAATATTCCCGTAGAGCGAGCAAATAAGAAAGAAGCTGACAGTATCAAACAAACAGAAACCTTTCCAGGCGTTATGGCCGTCGTGGGTATGAATGAAACCTCCCTAGATGATATGATGGAAGCTGATACGATTCTTCTCTTGGACAGAGTCAACGATCCTGGGAATCTTGGGACGATCATCCGAACAGCTGATTGGTTTGGTGTCAATGATATTATTCTGTCAGAAGAATCTGTGGATCCATACAATGAAAAAGTGGTACGAAGCACTATGGGATCCATTTTCCGGACACATATATACCAATCGGAATATATAGTCGAGACCGTTGAATTTCTCAAGAAAAATGGGTACAGTATAGTGACCTTAGATATGGAAGGAAGAGATATTCGTGATCTCCCAAAGAAAGGCAAACAAGCATTCCTCTTTGGTTCTGAATCACATGGTATCTCAGATACATTGCGTGCGTTGGCAGATGAGTCGTATACGATTTCAGGCAATGGAAATGCAGAGTCACTTAATCTAGCCATGTCTGTCGGTATCACTCTTTATCAACATTCACAATAAGTACTATGAAAAAAGTCCGAACACGTATTCCCCCAAGTCCAACAGGCATGTTCCATGTTGGATCGCTCAGAACCGCTCTTTTTGATTACCTTTTTGCAAAAAAAACAGGAGGAGATTTTTTGCTTCGAATCGAAGATACTGATCGAGAGCGACTGGTAGCAGGAGCAACTGAAAATATTGTTGAGTCACTCTATTGGGCGCACATTCCACCAGACGAGGGTGTGATGCTGAGTGACAAGAATGAGATAGTACAATCGGGTGATGTTGGCCCATATATCCAATCAGAACGGCTTGATATTTATAAAATATACAGCGAACAGCTCCTAGAACAGGGAGATGCGTATTATTGTTTTTGTACAAAAGAACGATTGGACGATCTCAGAAAGATGCAAGAACTCAATAAGCAACCAACAGGATATGATGGTCAGTGCAAAACACTGTCAAAAGAAGTTGTCAAAGAAAAACGTGATGCAGGCACCTCCCACGTTGTTCGACTCAATATGCCTGACGAAGGTGTGACTACCTGGAATGACATGGTGCGAGGCGAGGTTTCTTTTGAAAACAAGCTCATTGATGATCAAGTGCTGATGAAAGCTGATGGATTTCCTACCTATCATCTTGCTGTTATTGTGGATGATCACTTGATGAATATTACGCATATTTTTCGCGGAGAAGAATGGCTGAGTTCTACACCAAAGCATATTGTTCTGTACCATATGTTTGGTTGGGATATCCCAGAATATGCTCATCTTTCTCTACTCGTAAATGAGAAAAAACAAAAACTTAGTAAGCGTCATGGTGACGTATCAGTATTTGATTTTACAAAAAAAGGATATCTCCCTGAAGCAATGGTGAATTTTGTCGCATTTCTTGGTTGGAATCCTGGAACAGATCAGGAAATATTTACCCTTGAGGAATTGGTCGCTGCCTTTGATTTTAAGAATGTACACAAATCACCAGCTGTGTTCAATTATGAAAAGCTTGATTGGTACAATAAAGAATGGATGAAAAAATTGCCTGTGGAAGAATTGGCCGTAAGAGTAAAACCATTTTTTGTTGATAGTGGTGTAGATGCTGGGAGATTGGAAGATCAAACGTTCTTTGAAGGAGTCGTCCGTTTGGGACGTGAGCGTGCAAATACGTTACAAGATATTGTATCGAATACTCAGTTTTTGTTTGCTGATACGCTTGAATATGAAACAGAACTCTTAAAATGGAAAAAGAGTGATTTGAAGAGTGCAAAAGAAAAATTGACTCAAATAAGCGAATTTCTCTCAACAATGTCTGATGGAGAGTGGTCAGAAGAGGGGGTAGAGCACTCAGTTCTCGCGTGGATCAAGAATAAGGACTATGGCGTAGGTGACGTTTTGTGGCCAACTCGTGTGGCACTTTCTGGACAGCAATTTTCTCCAGGTCCATTTGAAATTATGTCCGTCCTCGGCAAAGAAAAAAGTTTGGCACGGATAGGGGAGGGGATCGCCCGAATTACCACATAGCACCTTGATTTCACTTGTGCTATACTATACTCCGAAACTATTTCCCTATGTCTCGGAGAAAAAAAGTACATATTTTTCTGACATCACTTGCACTATTGGCTTTGATAACATTGCCAACTTTTGTATTTTCAGAGACAAATGGCACTGGTGGAAATAAACAAGAGATTGATGAACTCAATCAACAAATAGCAGCCAAAAAAGATAAGGTAAAACAGCTGGAAGCAAGTATAGAAGCATACAAAAAAAAGATTGAAAATACCCGTCTTGAATCTTCGTCTCTCGCAAATCAAATGGCGATCCTGGATAACCATATTGTCCAGGTAGAACTAGATATCGAGGCGACAGAACAAAAACTGGAGACACTCAATTTAGAAATTCAGGCGTTTGAACTTGGTATTGCTGACAAAGAGCAAACGATCACACGACAACGTGAAATTATTACCGAATTCATTCGAACACTTCACCAACAAGGCAACAAAGGGATGCTCGAAGTACTCGCTTCGTACGACAATTTTTCTGATTTTTATAACAAAATGGAATACGCAAAGTCCATTGAAGAAGATCTGGGGAAAAATGCACGTGCACTGCGTATTGCAAAAGAAGAATTGCAGACTAAAAAAACAGCAACGGAAGAGAGACGAAAAGCGTATAATGCCTTGAAAGAGGAGCTTGATAACAAGAAAAAAGATCTAGAAGGACAATCACTAGCGAAACAAACGCTCCTTGCACAAACACAATCATCTGAATTGAAATATAAAACATTGGTTGGCAGTCTCAAATCACAATATCAGGAAATAGAAAGCGATATCACGAGTATTGAGCAACAAGTTCGTGCAAAACTAGAATCGCAAGATAAAGTAACTGGGTCAGAAGTACAGTTCGATGGACAGCTCTCATGGCCAACACCAAGCCGATATGTGACGGCATATTTTCATGATCCATCATATCCATACCGATATGTTTTTGAACACAATGCGATTGATATCCGTGCGTCTCATGGAACAGCTTTGCGCGCCGCTGCGAGTGGATATGTTGCACGAGCACGCACCTGTCAGACAGCGAGTTGCTACTCATATATCATGATAGTTCATTCAGGGGGACTGTCTACCGTATATGGCCACATGAGTAAGATTTTAGTGAGTGCAGATCAATTTGTCACCCGTGGTGACATTATAGGGTACTCTGGAGGAACTCCTGGTACTGTCGGTGCAGGGCCATTTGTTACTGGAGCGCATCTTCATTTTGAAATCAGAAAAGATGGTATTCCTGTCAATCCATTGAGCTATTTGGTTGTTGATTACTAATAGATATCCATTCGAGAATACTAAAAAGACTGGTCACTAGATGCCAGTCCTTTTTTTGCCTATCTATACCATTCACAATGAAAAGTTGAGGGCATCAGTGGTATCACTTTGCCTTGTGTTTTTGAACGGCAAATCTGTAGTGTCGCACAATATAGAAGTTGTGTGATATGTCAGGGGAGTGAAAGGACAATATGTTCGGTGCTCTGATGGATAGGATGAGAAGATAATTGTGTAGTAGAAATTCCGTAGGCATGAATAAAGAAATAAAAAAAGTGAAATTTTATATGTAAAAATTATATGGGATGTGGAGAAGTCTATGCTATTTGTAATATAGATGTAGGTAGAATACCCATCTGCTCAGTATAGAAGCCTTGCATTGCGTCGTATAATATACATTGTGCGACACTGTATATATTCTTTCCTTCGAACAACGATGCGGTGGTAGGGTTTCCTTCTCTCCTCCTCCACTTTCATCAATACTTGTATTCACGAAATACAAAACAATGCTTCTTATTTATTGCCAATAAATTTTTCCAGCATATCTGACATCAATATATGAAATTGCATCCAGAGAGGGTATTTCTTTGAGAGCCGTGCGCAACCGTTCTATTTGTGGGCCACTCTCCCCTTCTGGTAATGTAATGTATATGGACGGACCATTTTTTATATACAAAATCGTTCGGTATGGCGATGACATGTCTACATATACCGGCTCCATATCCAGTGTGTTTTGAAGTGCGTTGTACCAATCAAGGATTTGAGCAATGTAGGATTCTTGCATGACTTCTGTATTCACTTCCAGTGTCCCTGTATTGCCATGTCCAGTATCAACAATCAACGGATACACGCCAATATCATGCTCAAGAGCTGTTATGTCTGGTGTGTGGTATCTTGCTATTTCTTTTATTTCGGAGATCTCTTCACCAAGTTCATTTGTACTCGTGACCATAGCTGTTTCGGAGCGCCACTCTGCATAGGATACTTTTCGTATTGGTTCTACAATTTTTCCTGTCAGCCCCATAAAATGGTAGGCATCACCATTATCATATAATACGGTAGACAATCGTTCCTCTAACTGAATGTGCAATGTATTTGGAAATTGTTTTTGGACAGTGACGGTATTGAGTGGAAATCTCTCATTGAGTATGTCTGCTATTTCAACAGTATTTACAAAAACAAAACTTTTAACGGGGAATAAAAACCACCTGTGGTAGTCCATTGCTCCATAGACAGTTTGTTCAATTTCTTGTTGCGTAATACTTTCAATACCTTCAACATCCACGTTTGAAATATGAAAAAATGGTTGGTAGATAAACAGACCAAGCATCCCTACAATACAACTAAACAATAACACGATATATATTTTGGTTCGTGTTGCTTTCCCTTGGGGTTGTACTTTTTGTATAGGATTTCTTTTTCTTCCTCGCCATGCAAAATCCTTTGCTTTACTGCGTGTATACAAAGCATTTCTACTTTTCATGTAGACACGGGTACAAGATCGTTTGTTTGTTTTTTTGTAGCTCATAGAGATGGACAGACTCATTCTGCGATGCTAAAACCCTCTTTTTTTCTTTCGAATTGTTTCTACAATCCAGTTTAGCCAATACTTTTTTGTTATCGGCAAGTCTTGGCAATGAAGTAGATCTTCTTGAAAGCCACCAAAGCCGCGCTTGAAGTGGCCAATTCCCGCAAAAGGGTGTGATGGTCCAGCGTCTTTTGGTTCAACTCCCCAAAAATTGTACCAGCGCATTCCCCTTCTTTTTGCTTCTTGTATCACACGCCATTGGATCAGGTATGATGTTGGTAGTTTTTTATCCAAATTTCGTGAGGCACTATGCCGATAGACGGCCATATTACCATAAAACATAATAATAGCAGCAGCGTCTGGCTCACCACTTGGCAATGTACTAAGATACACCAAGATTTCTCCTTCTTTTGCAAATTGAGAAAATTCACTATCAATGTACGAACGAGAAAATCTCGTGAAATTATGACGTTTTTCTGTTTCATCGAGCATGGCATGGAGTATGCCTAGCGCCGCAGGTTTTACCGATGTTTCGACCACAACCCCTTCTCTCTCACAACGACGAATCAGGTTGCGATGATTTTTTTTCATGTGTGCCATCAACTGTTCTTCTGTCTGTGAAAGATCGAGGAGCCAACTATTTTCTGCCAATACGTGCATTGGGGCTGGACGGAATCCTTGCTCCTCGAGCACCACTCTCCCCTCTTCTGTATCAGAAAGAAATGGACTGACACGAATAAAGTCCATGTGTTCTTTTTTTGCTCCGTCTGAAAGAAAGGAAAAAAATTCTGAAACCATTGTTTTGTCGGTGTAGTCAAGAATTGGTCCGTATGGAAGATAGAAAAAATTGCCACGTTTTGCATGGACTGTGAGAACCAGACTCCCCCCAACAAGAGTATCGCCATCATACACGCCAACAATCCAATATGCCTCCCCTAATTCTCGATAAAATTCCCCATATTTGTAGGACTGCACAAATGGGCTATACGTTTGTTTTTTTACAAATGTATCCCAATCGTCTTTTGTTGTGAGTTTTTTTATTGAATACATATATTACTCATTGCATGCAGCAAGAATTCTAGTGACATCAGAGTCTTGAATATGAATATCTGTAGGCAAGTTCAGTGCTTTTGATGCACGTTCTTCTGCAACCGGACACATTCCTTTTGTATACTTTGCTGCATCGAGATCTACATCTCCTGGCCCGATAACGAGGGAATACCAATCACCCAACATAACACCCTGCTTCTTTGCTATCATGCGTATCTTTTTTGGATTATCAACAAAGAGTGTGAAGCGCAAATAAATATGCTCGTCGGTTTCTGTTTGTATGTCTGTTGTTTCCTTGCATTGTTTTTTGTACAACGTAGCAATATGTTTTCTATGTGCATTCATTGCTTCTATATGCGGGAATTGGTGTATCAAAAGAGCCGCCAGTGCATTTGGTAATTGACTAGGATACCACGCAACTTGTTTGCCATTTTTTTCTTCTGGATAGATAATCTTGTTTGTTATATGCAGTTCTTTCAATAATTTTAAAAATATTTTTCCAATACCCAGATGATACAGGGATTTTCCTATTGGAAAGAGTACGACATGCAACAAATGCTGACGAATCACTCGACGTGTTGATTGTGAAAGTGTATCATGTCTTTTTTGCAGTGCGTCAAAAAGTGTCGTATCTTTTGTAATAAGTGCGCCGCCGCGTACGCAAGAAATAACTTTTTCACCCCCAAAACTCAGCATGCCAATGTCGGCAAATGATCCTGTGAGCTGTCCTTTGTATCGTGCGCCGAGTGAATGCGCACAATCTTCTATCGTTTTTACATTATGCTTTTTTGCTACGGCAATGAGTCCCTCTATATCAGCAGGAAGTCCAAAGGTATGTTGGATAATAAGGACTTTGGTCTTTGGCGTACACGCAGATTCAGCTTTTGCAAGATCCATGTTGAGCGTATTTTTTTCTATATCAACATACACCGGTGTTGCGCCTGTCCAACGAATCGCATTGATAACCACCATACACGTAAATGCCTGCACGAGGACTTCATCCCCTTCTCCCACATCAAGTGCCAAGAGTGCGTGATACAGCGCTGAACGCCCACTGTCGTAGGTGAGAGCGTTTGTGCTATCACCAAAGTAGCTTTCTATGAGGTCGACAGCCCGCTGTTGATTTGGTCCTTGTTTCCATTGAAACAACTTCCATGGAAACAGCAAAAAAGACGTTGCAATGGTCATATCCTTTGCGCGTGTATTTGGACTAAATCCTGTAAAGATAGTTTTTTTCATGCAGAAAGAGAAATACCTAATTCTTTTGCGATCATGACATGGAGCCTATTTTCTACCAAAATCACTGCGTTTGTTTTTTTCAATGATTGTACATACGCAAGGAGCTCTTGAGGATCGTACATATGCTGAACATTGGTTTTATATTTTGAAACCACACCCTTCGCAAGAGATGCTGCCACTTCCTTTTCTGTCACAATCAATTCATCTGCTACAAATGAAATTTCTCCACCGATTTGTTCATGAAGTTCATCACTCAGTTCTCCAAGTTCACGCATCCCACGGGTAATAACAATTCTTTTTCGCCCAGAAGAAAATGAATTCAATATATCAAGCGCTGCTTTGAATCCTTCTGGATTTGAATTGTAACTATCATTGATGATGGTGGCAGTACCATATTGTGATACCGTGATAGATCCATGACCAGGTTTGAGTGTTTCAATTGCAGTATCGATGTCTTCATCTTTCATCCCAATTTTATGTGCCGCAATTGCCGCTGGGACAATATTGAATACATTGTGTTTTCCCAAAATGTGTAGCTCAACATGATGGTCCATGTTGTCGTCGGACACTCGATAGGTAATCCCATTTTTTGTATGTTCAATGTTTCTTATCAAAATGTCAGGTGAAAATTCTTCATCAGAACCAAATGTACGAATATGGCAAGAAAGATCAGTGATGACTTCTCGACAGTACGGATTGTCTACACTGGTGATTGCCCAGCCTTCTTTTGGGAGCGATGTAAGAAGTTCTTTTTTTGCGGCAGCAATATGTTCCATTGAACCAAAGAGCGCAAGGTGTTGCGGTGCGATAGCGGTGAGAATGCCAATAGTTGGATGTACGATGTCACAGATATTTTGAATTTCCTTTGTTCGGTAGGCTCCCATTTCTACCACAAAGACATCGATTCCTTTGAAATCAGTCTCCAAGATAAATTTGGCAACTCCTATCTCTGTATTGGTATTTTTTGGCGTTTTTTTGATATTGTATTTTGTTGCCAAAATCTGCGCCAGAAATTCTTTGGTACTACTCTTTCCATAACTCCCTGTAATACCAATGACCTTGAGATCTTTATACCGTGCAATCTTTTTTGTGGCTGCTATTATATATATTTTTTTTGCGAGCGTAGATGGTATCGCAAGCAAAAATACAACCAATGCAGTGAAAAACCAACGAAAAATAAGCACCAACAAGAGCAAGTTTATAAATGGCAAGAACAAAAGCATCAAGCCTTCAAATCCTACGAGGATGCCGATGATAAGAACGGCTTTTGCTGTGATCACAGGGCGGCGGATTGCCTTTCTCCAAATGCAGTATACCTTTGCGAGAATATCAATACCGATGATGACCGTCACCAACAGTATATTGGAAATGGTTCCGGCGAGGAGTGTATATAATGCAATTACTAGCAAGGCTCTCCACAGTACGCGATATCCCATTAGTTCATCTTTCCCTGCTTGTGTAGACAAAAAATCTCTGAACCGGTCTATTCGATATTCTTTGAGCTGAGCAAAATAGGTAAAATATGCATAATCAAATATGGCAGTGACCATCCAGAGTCCTCCTATAATATATGCAAAATAATGAATGCCCATATGCTACGAATTACAAAACTCTAGTATGGCAGATAATAGCGCATCTGCGGTCTTTTTCTGGTGCAATCCATGTGTTCCCTGCTCTATCACAACGAACGATGCAGATGGAATCCCATCAGCAATCATTTTTCGATGTCGGAATGGCACATAGGTGTCGTCTGCCCCTTGCATCACGCAGGTTGGAATAGCAATGGACGAAAGAAGATGCCGGAGATCTTGTCGAATAATCTTTTTAAAAATGTCTCGTTTGATGCCGCTCGTTTTTGAAAAGTCTGGTGAATCTGATATGCGGTAAAGTACTTTTTTTGCAAGAATTTTTAGCTTTTGTGATGGCAGAATGGCAATACAACCTTTTCCAATCTTTGCCATGGTCCCAAATAAACAACGTTTTACATAGTTCTTTGGGCGAATAACAGCTGCCCCACTCAAGATAAGCTTTGATGCAATATCTGGATTGTTTGCAACAAGCTGGGTTGCTACTGCCCCGCCAAAGCTATGACCAAGCAAAACAACTTGCATATTTGCATATTTGCTTATTTTTTCTTTCACAAAGTTTGCATACTCCTCTACTCCCCACACATCTTTCGGACACGGTTCATCTCCAAAGCAAGGCAAGTCAATAACAACGACATCCTGAAAATGCGGTTTTGCAAATGCAACAAAATCTGCCCATGTTTCATGCGAGCCACCCCAACCTGGGAGAATTACTAGAATTTTAGATTTTGGATTTTTGAATTCAGAATTCATATGTAATATCGACATAGATCAGAACTTGTAGCTCAGGTCTTCAGACCTGAGCGTAATATGCAGGTGCATCACTTTCTATGAGTTCCTTTAAATCATACACAAACGATCCTGAATATGGATACTCAAGAGGATAGCGAACCAAATTTGCTTTCACAGGATTCGCCAAGGTATAGCGTCCAACTCCACGAATATCTTCCACCTTTCTCAGTACTCTGTCATGAAAGCTCGTTGCCCAGAGTTGTTTCTCATGAGCCTTACGAAATGCATATCCTGTTTTTTGTTTAAATGAGTGCACAAATTTTAAAAGACTACTTTCTTCACTTTTTCCTTTTAAAACAAGATGAAGGTGGTCAGGCATAAAACAATATACAACAACATCAAATACATGCTCAGTCGACACATCATGTAAATAAGCAATTAATGAGTTTACTACGTTGTCCTTCGTGAAGTATGACATTCTTTTATATGTACCGATAGTTATAAAATAGCCTCGCACACCTATATAGCTTTTCTTATCCTGCAAGCGAGGTCGTTTAGGATATTGCTTTGTGAGATTGAGAGGCATATGAGCTTATGAATGATGTAGCTCAGGTCTAAAGACCTGAGCTACATGTGTTATGTGCCTATACGATTTTTCCCCATATATGTTCGCAATGCTTCTGGTACTGTCACTGTTCCATCTTCATTTTGATACTGTTCCATGATTGCAATCGGGAATCGAGATAACACAATTGCAGTACCATTGAGCGTATGGACAAATTCCGGCTTACTCTCTTCTTCTTTATGCTTTATGTTGAGTCTGCGTGCCTGATAATCAGTACAATTACTGGTACTTGTGATCTCTCCATATTTTTCTTCTCCCTCTTTCATAGTCATCCACGCTTCGAGATCGTATTTTCTGTATGCCGGACCACCGAGATCTCCTGTTGGGATATCGATGACGCGGTATGCGAGCCCAAGACCATCACAAATTTCTTTTTCAATATTGAGAAGTTCCTCATGCAATGCTTCACTTTCTTCTGGTTTACAGAATATGAACATCTCGAGCTTTGTAAACTGATGAACACGATAGAGTCCTTTACTTTCTCGTCCATATGATCCAGCTTCACGACGGTAGCAGTGTGAAAGTGCGGCATACTTCTTTGGTCCATCTGACAGGTCCAATACTTCATCACCGTGATAGCCAAGGACGGTAATCTCTGCAGTTCCAATAAGATTCAAATCTGTTCCTTCTATCTTGTATGTTTGTGATTCTGCACCACGTGGGTTGAACCCTGATGCATCCAAAATTTCATCCTTTGCGAGGTCAGGTGTTTCGATGAGTGTATACCCATGCTTTTCTAGAATATCCATGCCATAACTCAGCAGTGCTTGGTTTAGTCGGACAGCATCATTTTTTACAAAGTAAAATTTTGATCCAGCAACTTTTGCGCCACGTTCAAAATCAAGCAAATTCAAATCAGTCATGATTGCTTCATGATCTTTTGGTTCATAGCTAAATGACGGGATCTTACCTCGCTCTTCTACTGTGTCAAAATCAGACTCGCCGCCAATTGGTGAATCTGGATGTGTGTGGTTTGGGATGACAAGCAAATGATCCAGGTATTCTGGTTCAACACTTTTATAGGCATCTTCAAGTTTTTTTATTTTTTCACCGAGTTCTTTCATCGCAGCAATACCTTCCTCACTAGGTTTTCCTTTTGATGTTGCATTGCGAACAGCCTTGAAGTCATCGATCTGTTGTTGCAAATTTCGGCGTTCTTCATCGAGGAAAAGAAGTCTATCTATATCAACAGACACATTTCTATTTTTGCAATTTTCTTTTACGAGATCTACATTGTCACGAATGAATTTGATGTCTAACATATTGGTCAATTAATCCCGCCTTTGGCAGGGATCCCTTCCAGTGAAACTGGCGGGACAACTAACAATAAACATTTAACATTTTTATAGATCGTTTCTCGATATCGCATCTTTAATCATTTCTAGATATTCGGAGACCATGTTGCCGTCGTCTGGGAAAAGTTTGAGCGATGGGATTTCTTCCGGAGAGTACCATCTCATTTCCAGCACTTCGTCATCACTGAATACGCCATCCCCTCCTGTAATTTTACAGACAACGGGGATGAGATAAATTTGATAGCTGAATTTTTCAATATGTCGGGTTTTTACTCGTACAAAGGGGAGTTGTTCGATGACTTCTACATCATACCCGGTTTCTTCTTTGCATTCACGTACAACATTTTGTTCTACACTCTCCCCTATTTCGACTGATCCGCCTGGGAATTCCCAGACTTCATGAAATTGTGGATTGTGAGGATCGTTGCGTTTATTCATCAGAATCTTTCCATCACGCACGACAATTGCGATTGGGACGACGAAGTGTTTTCCTCCGTATTGATTTTGGAGGAAGTATTTGATTTGTGATAAGGATTTGCCTCTATGACTGATGCCATTTTTTTCTGCGATACTCATTTCCCCGTAGGTTTTGCCAAGTGCTTGGGAATAAAATACGTTGTTGTAGCCCCATTTGACATTACCTGTAGTCATAGGTTTTTTCAATACTTCTCCAGTATCTATCCCTGATGCGGTAAAGACAGTTTTTTCTGATGGATCATAAATAGCTGTGACAAGATGGAATTCAGCACTTCGATTATCATCGGGAACTTCTTCTAGTGCCTTGAGCATTGCATCATCTTCGAGAACGCTCGTACCATGAAATGAACGTGCACTTTTCACACCTGGCCAACCATCCAGTGCATCGATAAATAGTCCTCCGTCATCCGCAAGCGTGAGCATGTTTGTCTTTTCGGCGTAATACATTGCTTTGAGAATTGCATTATCTTGTAGTGTTTCACCTGTTTCTTTTGGTTCCTCAATGTGCATATCGAGGTCTTTCAACAGTACGAGATGGAATGGAAGTGACTTTAAAAAGTGCGTGATCTCACTTATCTTTCCTGGGTTTGTTGTAGCAATTAACAATTTTCTTCGTTTCATATACCAAATGATTCTTTTATCTTGCTTGATTTCATCTGCTCAGGTTTGTATGCCGGGAGTGTGAGACAGGTTGCAGTGATGTTGTGTTCCTTCAAAAATGTTTCAATATCAACTTTCAATGCATCCTGATCATACCCAAGTGCGATCACGTCTGGAACAAATTCTGAAAAAAAGGAATACACACTTTGCTCTTCGTCGCCGAGAAATGCATCATTGACAATATCAATATGTTTGACAAGTGCTAATCGTTCTTCTTCTGCATGCAGTGGTTTTTTGCCTTTTATTTTTTCAACAGCACTATCTCTCGCAACTGACACGACAAGTTTGTCACCCAATTTCTTTGCTTCTTCGAACGTGAAGATATGTCCACTATGGAGAAAATCAAATGTGCCAAACAATAAAACTGTTTTCATATTTATGTAAGCTCAACATCTTTTGCAATGCTACGAATCGAATCGATAGCAATTTCAAAGAATTCATCCAGCGTCAATCCCAATTTTTCTGCTTCTTCGATAAAATCACGTCTGACTTTTGCTGCAAATTTTTTGTCTTTGAATTTTTTCTTGACTGACTTTGCTTCGACTGTTGAAATTTGTCCACCTTTCATCAATGCATACGCATGAATTAATCCTGTCACGGTCTCTGCTGCAGAGAGTGCATGTTCTATATCGCGAGTACGTTTTTTTTGTTCCAGTTCTCCCCCACCACATGTCGTACCAAAGCCATGGGAAATAATAATGTCGATGAAATCTTCCCCAAATCCAGCTTCGCGGAGTAAGTCTGGTGATTTTGTAATGTGATCAATATCATGGTCTTTTGTCATGTGCCAGTCGAGATCGTGGAGTAATCCAAGCATACCCCAATACTCCTCATCGCGACCAAGTTTCTTTGCAAGTCCACGCATCACGGCTTCACTTTCGAGATAATGATTGAACTCATTTTGTTCTGTATTGTGTGTTTGTACGAGTTTCCAAGCTTCTTCTCTAGACAGAGGAAGCGATGCAAAATCACTGTCTTTTGTTTTGAACCCTGCACTGCCAGTGTTTCCTTTTTCTTCAATCGGCTTCACTAGTGGAAACAGTGTCACTTCACGAAGTGGCCTATCGACGAGAAAGGCAAACAGTCGTTCACCAAATCCAAATCCACACGTAGGAGGCATCCCGTGCTCGAGCATTTCTACAAACTCCCAGTCTGGCATCATAGCCTCGGTATCCCCCGCTGCGATAAGTTCTTGTTGTTTTTCAAATCGTGCTCGTTGTTCTATTGGATCATTCAATTCTGAATAGCCATTGCCGATCTCACTGCCGGCAATGATAATCTGAAATCGTTCCGTAAGTTCTGGATGTTCGCGATGTGTTTTTGCGAGTGGTGAAACGAGTTTTGGATGATTCACGAGGAATGCTGGCCCTGCAATATTCTTTCGACAAAATTTCCAGAGCGTGTCTGTGAGTCGTTCGCGATTTGTTCCTTCATAGACGACACCTAGCTCATCCAGCTTTTTTCGCATATCATTTTCTGTTGCTGTCAGAACATCAACACCTGTTTGTTTTTTTACTTCACTCACATAATCTATCTCTGGCCATTCTCCTGCAAGATCGTAGTTCATGCCTTTTGTTGTGAACTCAGTTTTGCCAAATACATCGATCGCAATTTTTTGATAGAGTTCTTGGACAAGCTTCATGCCTTTTTTATAATCCGCGTATGCCCAATAAAATTCCATGTTGGTGAATTCCTGCAAATGATCTGGACTCGATCCTTCATTACGAAACACACGACCGATTTCAAATGTTTTTTCAAAGCCTGCGGCCATGAGACGCTTTTGCCAAAGTTCACCGACAGAAATGCGAAGATACACATCAATATCAAAATCATTGTGGTGCGTGGCAAAGGGTGTTGCCTCTGCGCCACCGGTGGTTGTTTCCAGATAGGGTGTTTCTACTTCAAAAAAACCATTATCTTTCAAAAAAGTTCTGGTGACATCCCAAAAGTGTGCACGCTTTACAAAGATATCGCGGAGTTCTGGATTCGTGAGCAAATCGAGATAGCGTTTTCGCATGCGGAGCTCTTCATTCTGTAATCCGTGAAATTTGTCTGGCAGTGGCAACAGTGCCTTTGTCAAAACTGAGTACTTTTTTACCAAAATAGAATCCTCTCCTGTCTTTGATTGAAATCTCTCTCCTGTCACATCGACAACATCGCCTGCGTCGACCTGTCTTACAAACTGTTTATACAATTCAGTATCAAGTTCATCCTGTTTGAGCACGAGCTGAATACTCCCACTAGCATCTTCAAGTCTGCAAAATGTCAGCTTGCCAATTTCTCGTTTTGACATGATTCTTCCTGCAGTGACTACCGTACTTCCTTCTGTACTCAGGACGGCTTCGGCGATAGTTTGTTGCTTTTCTGAATGTGCAGGAAATGAAGAATTCCCTGCTTCTGTCAACGTGGCAAGTTTTGCTAATCTCACTGTTCTTTCGTCATTAATATCTATTTCTAGTTTTGGCATATTTTTCGCTTATTTTCGGTATTTATCTTAGCAAATATATAGAAAAAGGGCAACTTCAGATAGTTGTTATGTTTTTTTGCTTATTTTAGATAAATTTTAACCTTTAACTCTTGACAAAATGATATAAATGTAGCCATAATGTCTTGTCCGTTTATCAATTTTCTCTACACGCGGACAAGGAGTCGCCACTTTATGTTCTTTCATAACATGAGCCTCGAGGATCTGTGCAGGATCTCAAGAGTCTCATTCGAACTAGAGTCCGGTCAGATGACCATCACCTACAACCATCCAACGGAGGGGGATCAATTGGTTTGGTTCAGTGGCCCAGGGGCTCGCGACGACAAGATCATGACAAGCCCTGATGTGATGTTCGCGTGCATCCTCCCGCTGCTCCAAGTGGCGACCGGGCTGAAGGTCACGTATGAGATGCGGTCCAAGCCCGGCGTCAAGCACTTCTGGCGCTTCACGTCGCCCGATTCCGAGCCGTCGCTCGAGAAGTACCTCACTGACAGGACGTCCTAACTCAACGTCCACGCCGTCCCGCACGTGAATGCCCGCCCGATCGGTCAACACGGGCGGGCATTCACATTCTTTCATATATTACAAAACACGCTCGATTTGAGCGTGTTTTTTTGTTTGTGCAATTTTAGAATATTCAGAGAGTGCCCGGCGTGTAAAACGCCAGGCACTCTCACTCTCACTCTTGCTGTCAGCTCAGCCCTTCGACGGTGGACATGTCTCGTTCAGAACACCGAACTGCTCGGCCATCTCACAAAGCCGCTCGGACTCGTCGGGATCCTGCAGCACGTTCACTTCCACGTGCCACACGTCGAGGCAGGGATCCTGTGTAGAATGACAGACTTGCCCGTGGACGCAGGTCGTCTCCTCGTCGCGAAGGCGGAGTATGACATCATGCCCCGGCATAGGCGGTGCCGAAACGTTAAGCCAAAACTCGCGGGTCTTGACTCTGTGTCCGCCGATGTTCACGTCGATGAGACTGTAGCCTACTCTTATTACCATTTTCTACCTCCTGGTTCGATCGTGGTCGTTGTTATCGGGCTTCTCGTCGTTCTGCCCCCTTCGCAGCTTCGCAGCCTGCTCAGCGTTCTCCCTCCGGATGACCTCCTTCGCCATCTCGACATCCCGCTCATCATCGACCTGTACGAAAAAAGACATGGTGCCCTCCGTTGCTTCTGTAAGCATATATGTATCTTATTTTTTATTTTTTGTCAACGAAAAAAACACGCCTATCCTGACGTGTCTTTCGTGTGCATCCATCAGGTTTAAAAACCTGAGTTACATTACTTCACCGAAAGAATCTTATATTCCTGCATTCCAGCAGGCACTTTTACTTCTACTTTATCGCCTTTCTTTTTTCCAAGAAACGCTCCACCAAGCGGTGATTCATTTGAAATTTTTCCGGCAAGTGGATCGGCCTCTTGTGCTCCTACGATAGTATATTCTTTTTCTTTTCCATTGACCTTCACGACCACTGTTGCTCCGAGGTCAACAAAACCATCGTTAGATCCTGTTGCTGTGATAACCTTTGCATTGAGCAAAATAGCTTCAATCTCTAGGACACGACTCTGTGCCCACGCCATTTGGTCTCGTGCATCATGGTATTCGGCATTTTCAGAAAGATCTCCCATTTGTTTTGCTTCATCTATGCGCTGGGCAATCTCTGGAATTTTTGTTGATTTGAGTTGTACCAATTCTTGCTCGAGCTCACTTTTTTTTTCTTGTGAAAGATATTGTGTAGTGTCTGTCATAATAGCTGTGTTTGTATTTGTTCAAATTCGTTTCAATCTGCTTCATCTGCTATTTTTTTCAGCAGATTCAACGAATACTAACGGATTTTAACAGAAATAAATATCCGCTTTTTAGGGCGGTTACAATGAGTATAGCCGAGCTTACTTTGTATCGTCAAGTGAACTATCCCCAGTTGTTTTGTACTTCCACCACCATTTGTAAAATTCGTATGAAGCAGGCGTTGCCGTTTCACTTCCTCCCTTTCCTTCTTCGATCAAAATTGTTAATACAATTTCTGGATTGTCGTACGGGGCAAATGAGGTAAACCAGGCATGTGGTTCTTTGACACTACTCCACTGTGCGGTTCCTGTTTTCCCCGCAGTTTCAAAAGGGAGGAGTGATAACCGTCGACATGCACCATAGTCCACGCAATCTTTCATACCGAGACGAACCGTGCTGAGGTTTTCACTCGAGATAGGTACCGTATCGAGTATTTCTGGCTCCACAATATGTTCGTCACCTGTGACTATGTCTATTGTTTTTTCTACCACGTGCGGCTTGAATATCGTACCACCATTTGCAATCGTCGCGATGTATGATGTGATCTGTAGTGGCGTCACCAGAATATCTCCCTGACCAATCGACACATTGTATGTGTCCCCTACATACCACCGCTCCCCTTTTGTTTGTTCTTTCCATTCTTTTGATGGGAGGAATCCTGCAACTTCGCCAGGAATATCGATACCGAGCTTTTGGTCAAACCCAAAATATCGCAGATATTCCATCATTTTTTCTACGCCCATTCCGACAAAATCCCCAAAGCCTCCACCGATATAGTAATAAAACGTATTGACTGACCAAGCAATAGATCTGCTGACATTGGTGATACCATGACCACCGGCCTGCCAATCTGGGAAAAACCATTGCCCAACAGCAAGACCACCAGTACTCCGAAAGGTCGTATTTGGGGTAATAATGCCTTCCTGTAGTGCGGCAGCAGCAAAGGCAGGCTTTATACTAGATCCAGATGGAAATGCACCAGAGATAGCTCTGTTAAACAACGGTTGATTTTCATTTGAGAGATAGGATTGGTATGTGTTGGTATCAATACCACCTGAAAAATCATTGCTATCAAAACTTGGCAAACTGACAAGGGCAGTAATAGATCCATCTCGAGGATCCATAGCAATAGCAGATGCTCTAAAAAATCCGCCAGTGTCGAGCGCCTTTTGGAGATAATACTCAAGGGCTTTTTGGATATGGACATCTATACTCATCACAACATGACTTCCTGGTACAGGAGGGTCTTCAGTGAGCACTTTTTGTTCTTTACCAAAGGAATCTACTTCTATTCTTTTGACGCCATATGTTCCTCTCAAAAATGTTTCATATGTTTTTTCTACACCACTCTTTCCAATCGTATCCGAAGGGAGATAGCCAGCATCATAAAGTGTATCAAGTTCTTCTGGACTGAGTTTTCCTTGGTAGCCCAGAATATGTGACATGCTAAGTGGCAGATTACTTTCTCCATCGTCAGTTTCCTCTACATAGAGTCGCTTGCTTCCTCGTTGGATATGAATACCCGGTATATCTGCAGCCGCAATATAAATATTCATGGCAGTATCATAATCCAAATCATCCTGAATAATAATAGATTCATAACTATAAGAGCCATATCGTTCTATCGTTTCAGCGATTTCTTCTACTGGCGTATTTGTGAGCAAGGCAACACGAGCAACAACATCACTACGCTCTGCTTCATTTCGTGGCAAATCCTGTGGGACGAGAGCAAGAGCAAAGTTTGGAATATTTTTTATGAGTTGTATATTATTTGTATCAAAAATAAGCCCTCGTTCTGCTGGAATAGGGAGAAACCGTTGTCTATTTCCTTCTGCTGCTTCTCTATATACGACACCACGCACTACCTGGAGATAGCCAACACGGAATATCAAAAATAAAAAGGTGAGACTAACAATCAATATAAACGCAAAAATACGTCGTGAGCGGATACTTTCGCTTACAAAATTTCTGGTACCAAAATTTCCATCACCTGATGTGGGGTGTGCATCTTCTATCCACGCGGTATCACTCAGGATAGGGACGGATAATGAATCATCCAGTGGAGTATGAAATAGTGGCATGTTTTCTTTTTCTGACACACAAAGAGTATTAATATGTTTTTTTTCTCCTTTGCAAGAAAAAAATAAGGCTTAGGAGTACCAGCTGTGTTACCAAAAATTCTATACCAAATACTTGCAACGACCAAGATGGCAACACCAGACTATCATGTTTTGTGAGTACACCAACAATGACATCATAGACCACGGTCATCACTCGATACGAGAGCAGTGTAATAGCTCCCAAGAGCATAGCGGTATAAAGTGATTGATTGGTAAATAAAAATCGATGACACCAATACACAACAAATGCACTGAGTACCCCAGGGACAAGCATATCACCAAAGAGTGACGATGGGACCAAAATTTCTAACAAAAAAAAGAGACCAAACATGTACCAGACAATATGTCTTTTTTCCTTTACAAAGAGATACACCACAATGATGACGGTAGGCACATGCATGGCAGACAGCGGAAAAGGGAGCACATAACTTACTGCAAATTGTATGAAGACCAGCAATACAAGGAAGACTATATGTTGTACTATGCTGAAAAATGATTTCATGTATGTGAAGAATCAACAACAATAGAAAGTATTTGGAGTGTATTTGGTGCAGCGAGTGGTGACAGTACCGCACTTTGAAATGGTTCGTATGGTTCTTTTTCTATTGCTTCTACCGTACCAATAGGTAATCCATACGGAATCTCAGGAGAAAGACCAGAGGTAACCACAATATCACCCGCAACCACTTTTTCATTTTGTGGGATAAAGTTCATACGAATACTTTTTCCATACCCTCCCTCGGCAATACCAATAGTCTTTTCTTCGTTCAGGAGTGCCGCCCCAACTTTTGTGCGTCCATCATCGAGCAGTCGCACGGTGACAATATTTCCTTCGACAGCTGCTACTGTGCCAATAAATATTCCCTCTTGTGTGATCGCCGGAGAGCCAAGTGGAATGGTCTCATCTGCATGTTCAAAATAAAGCAACACGGTACTTTCAAACGGATCAATTTGTTTGCCGGTCACGCGAGCGGTGTAGTATGTCCAATTTTTTTCTGAAAAAAACTGCAGTTGCTGAATCAAATTTTGATTTTCTTGTTGCAATTGGATTATCTCAGATCGATCCACAACTTGCTTTGTATACAACTCTTGCAATGCAATATATGCGCTTTGCAATTCTTCACCTGTGAATGTTTCACTAAGAGTGTCATCTCCCTGCAACACATGTACGGTATAGAGTGCGCCACTTCCTTTATAAAACAATTTTGTCAGAGGATCTTCAATAAATCTGAGTGCACCAACAACATGCAGTATGATGACCACAAGGAGTACTCCGATCAACAAAAAAAGTGATCTGAAAAAACGAACATTCTGCATACGATACAACGATTGCTAGGTATTAGACAGCTCTTGCGGAAGGAAGTTCTATCTCTTTCAAGAGTTCCCGATCTTCGAGAAGAATCCCAGTTCCACGAACAACATCGGTGAGTGGATCACTCGACACACGCACAGGTATTTCTATTGCACGTGCGATGATAGTATCAAACCCGCGAAGCATAGCACCACCGCCTGTGAGCAAGACACCACGCTCATGAATGTCAGCCGTCAATTCAGGAGGTGTTTGTTCGAGTGTTGCTTTGACTAGAGTAATAATAGTATTGACCGAGCGTTCTAACGCTTCGTGAATATGTTCATTTGTTACCATGATCTCTCGTGGCAACCCACTGACCACATCACGTCCACGCATAGGGAATTCCATCCGTTCTGGAGAAAGAATCGCCGAGCCGATTTTTATCTTCATCTGTTCTGCATACGTTTCTCCGATCAGCAGATTGAATACTTCACGTGCATACTGAACAATATTTTTATTCATTTCATCTCCTGCCGTCTCGGTAGACTTCCATGTCACAATACCACTGAGTGAAATAACCGCAACATCTGTATTTCCTCCCCCTATATCAATGATCATGTTTCCGATAGGATCCTGTATCGGCATTCGTACGCCAATTGCAGCAGCCATAGGCTCTTGGACCACATGTACTTCTTTTGCACCTGCTGCGACAGCCGCATCCTCTACTGCTTTTACTTCTACCTCTGTGACTTCGAGTGGCACACAGACGACGATGCGAGGACGTGTCATAAATGAACGGCTATCTTCGTGCACTTTATCAATAAAATATTTCAACATTTTTTCTGTCACTTCGTAATCAGAAATAATACCGTGAGACAATGGACGTGTCACCGTAATATGTGGGGGCGTTTTGCCGAGCATGTACTTTGCTTCATTGCCAACAGCAAGAATCTGGCCTGTTTTGTTGTGAATAGCCACAACAGAAGGTTCATCGATCACAATCCCCTTTTCTGGGATGAACACGAGCGTATTTGCCGTGCCGAGATCAATGCCTATATCACGACTAAATCGTTGTGTGAGATTTTTGAACATACTTATTGTATTGCTGTCAGGACATCCGTATAAAAAATATGTGTTTCTTCACCAGACTGTCTATATTTGAACTCTACTTGATTATTTTCAAGTGATCGTGGACTAATAACAATACGAAGAGGAATACCAATGAGATCGCTATCTGCAAATTTTTCTCCTGGTCGTGCGTCTCGGTCATCATACAAGACTTCTACTCCTGCTGTTTGCAATTGCTTATACAATGCATCTGCTTTTGCGACATCTTCAGATTCTTTGCAGAGAGAAACAAGATGCACTTGAAATGGTGCTACTTCGTTTGGCCATATGATACCTTTCTCATCAGAAAAATGTTCCACGATGACACCCATCAGTCGGGTAATACCAATGCCATATGAACCGAGGTGTACTGGGACAGATTGTCCTTCTGCGCCAACAATAGACAATCCCAGCTGCTCACATTTGACCGTACCAAAATTGAAAATGTTTCCGACTTCAGCTGTTTTTACCTTTTCGAGTTCATCTTTTGTGACACCCAGTTCTTTCAGTACCGTATCGCTTAGGACTTCTTCGTTGATCGCAATATGTTTTTCGCGATTCACGTAGATCACGTCTTCACCAGCATCTGTAATTGTTTGAAATTCATGACTAAATTGTGTAAATGCTCCTCCTGTCGCAAACGTCACATACGTATCATCACCAAGTCCAACTCGAGCAAATACTTTCAAATATGCTTCGATGACAGCGTCATAAAATGTTTGATGTTGCTCTGCATTCAAAGAATATGAATACATGTCTTTCATGATAAATTCTCTCCCACGCATGATACCACTTTTTGCTCGCAATTCATTACGAAGTTTTGTTTGAAATTGGTACACGTATGTTGGAAGATCTCGATAGCTGGTCAGATACTGTTTCATGAGATCGGTTATAGGTTCTTCATGAGACCATCCAAATCCAATTTCTGTACCATTTTTGAGTGCTGACTTGAACCATACATCTACATTGTCATCGCTCCAGCGATCTGTTTTTTCCCACAGTTCTTTTCGCTGTATAGCTGTCATGATGAACTCTTGTCCTCCGATAGCATCCATTTCTTCACGAACAATCTGTTTTATTTTTTCCAGAACGCGCAATCCAAGTGGCAGGTAGGCATACACCCCAGCCATTTCTTTATAAATAAAACCTGCTTTGATGAGCAGTTGTGCGTTTTTTGACGCTTCATCTTTTGGTACCTCTTTCTTTGTTTTTGTGAACAAGTGTGATTGTTTCATACTAGAAAATATCATTAAGCTTCATAGGTAGGAATGTAGGGTCGTCGTTTTGAAAGTTTGAGAGAGAGCACAAATGCTGCGATGAGTATCAAAAGTGACACAGTCCACACATTCAAAAGACTGAACATTTGTGCCAGGAGGAGCACCACGAGCACTGAGGCGACGCTCAGTCCATACCCCATACTGCGTTGTACATATCGAAAGACAGGTATCTGCACATCACCAAAAAAGTGATACACCGTATAGAGAGTAGTCGAGATAGTCCCTGTCAGCGCCAAAAAGAGTGTAATGTAAAAAAACAAAAAACTCACCAACCCAGCTTCATAGGGGTCAATGTTCCAAAGGACAACTCCCCACCCTGCCCAGCACATAAGGGTCCCAAAGACCATGATTGTGATAAATTGACGTATAGTCATATGTATCCATTCTAACGAAAAAACCCCTCTTCTGCAAGGGGCGGCACAAATACGATATATCTTCTCTTCTACTCGTCAAAACGACCAATTTAAGCCAAATAGCGAATCCGATCAACTTCATTCTTACCCATTTTCTTATTCAGTGCATCGACAATTTTTGTTTGATTGAGACGAATTTCGTTTGCCATCGTAGAACTGGTGCAAGAAACGGTCAGTGTTCTATTTTTGAGAAACAGTGGTTTTGCTTCCTTTGCCATATCTTCTCCAAACAATTCCAAAAATACTTCCGTTGCGATATCAACAGCCTCTGATCCATCAACTTGATTTTGCATTGATGGATTCTGCTTCATTTTGTCATGGAGTGCATCTCCAAGGGGGGTAAAAGACATAGTAGATATACTATAGCACACTCAAAACGGAAGTCACAACTGGTAGACGCACACACCACCTTCTTCTTTCGCAGGTTTCCACTCAGAAAACTTGAATCCATTTGATACGACCCGAGCGCCTGGCTTCATTTCTTTTTTTACTTTGGCCTCCAGTTTGTTCATTTTGTGATCAATACAATAGACAAATAGGACATCAATGTCATGCAGATCATAATGCCAAAAATCAGCACATCGAATATTCACATTTTTTTTGTGTTGGAGTGCATTCAACACTTTTGACCAGAGCGCCAGAGATGGATTGATCTCAATACCACGCGCCTCCTTCACAAGTGACGCAACGCGTCTGACTATTCGCCCATCACCCGATCCCAGATCGAGAAGAGTATCTGTTTTTTGCAGATCAGCGACTGAGATCATCGTCTCAACACGTTTTTTTGCAGAAGGGACAAAGGGCGCGCCTCGAATAATAGCATACACATTCCAAATAGAGAATGCTGCAAGAAAAAACAGAAAGAGCAACAGTGCCATGCCAACAATCCAATACATCATAATTTAAAAAATAAAGAATAGCACGCAGATCCAACTGATTGAACGCCTGCCTGCCAGTAGGCAGGGAGAGAAACCGATTTTTTCGTGAAAACTATATGAGTGACGTGCACACATCACACCTTCCGCAGCCATCTTCGCGTGTGATCTTTCTAAAATCTGTTTCGTGCATAATATCAAGTGTCTTCATAACTTTATCTTCAAATTTTTCCAACTCCTTTTGTGTTCCAAGAAAAGATGTTTCGACGTCATCGGCAACATAATAATACGTTAAATTGCTTACCAACCCTATATTCCGATACTGTGGCAATTCGGTTGCTGCTTTTTGATAGAGGAGCAATTGTTGTTTGTCATCGGTATCTAGTTTTTCTTTTGGTGCGCCTGTTTTGTAATCGATGATTGCGAGTGTTCCGTCGAGGAGTTGATCTACCCGGTCGATCTTTCCGGTAATAATATACGTTCCAATTTTTATACGAAACCCTCCTTCGAGGGCAACAGGAATAGTCCAGTTGTCTTTATTTTTTGTATAAAATGTTTTGAGCAGTTCTTTTCCTTTTTCATGATAGCCTTTTCTCTGGCGTTCATCCTTGTACCAATCCCCTATCCACGCACCTTCGTAGAGTTCAAGAAGATCATCTTGCGTTGGCACAAGAATCTCTCCTCCTTTTTTTTCTGGTGGTGCTTCGAGATCAAATAAAGATCCTTGCGTGACACTATTGAGTGCCTGCACTCGTTCGTAAAATCGTTGCATGGTCAGATGGATCGTATTCCCAAAACTAAAATAGTGTGATCCTTTCATCGGAATTTTCAGAATATAGGAAATTTTGTATTGATACGGGCACACTTGAAAAGCTCTAATTTGAGAGAAAGAGAAGGTTTTTGGGAGGGAGTATAACGTGTCGTAGACGTCAACGGGAGAGACAGGCTCTTGCTGCTTGCGATGAAGTAATTGGTAATCCGTAATTAGTAATTGGTTTTCTTTGGCAGTATCACCCAATTCGGCGACAAATCTCGATACTTTCTTTTTTCTACTTCCGCCATAATCTTCTGAGCTGGTGAGAAAAAGCTGTTTTTTTGCGCGGGTCATGGCAACATAAAAAAGCCGTCGTTCTTCCTGATAATGATAATCTCCTTCTGGCAATACTTCTTTTACGAGTTCATCTGGCAGATCTATGTCCCCGCCTTTGCGACGTGTTGGAAAGCGTTCTTCTACGCAATTGACCACAAAAACATAGGGAAATTCCAATCCTTTTGATCCATGCACGGTCATAATATTGACGGAATCTGGTGTGTCACTGGGTTGGTAGACTTTTCCACTGTCCCCACTCTCGAGCACGTCGGTGAAATACGCAAGGAATCCACGAACATCTACATGTCCACCGGTCATTTCATAGGCATGAACATAATCAAAAAATTGTTTTAGGTGCGCAATCGAACGCATCACGTTCCTATTCCCCTTTTGTTCCTCACTCGTGAGATATTTGAAATACCCACTTTCTTCAAAAAAATGATGCAACACCGTTGTTGGTTTTTCAAATCGCGCTTTTTTTATACTTGCGGTGATCAACTTCACAATTGTTTCACACGTTGCTTTTCCTTCTTTTGAAAGAATAATTTCGTCCTTGCGTTTTAGTGCTTCGTAATATGGGAGAGACGATTTTTTTGCAAAGCTCAGAAACTCATGCATGTCTCGCTCTGAAAATGTAAAGCATGGCATCTGGAGCATACGATATATCGCAGCAGAATCTTTATACGAATCCATGACTTTGAACACGTTGATTGCATCGATGACGATGTCTTGTCGATACAGCCCACCCGAGCTGAAAAATTCGTATGGAATGCCAGCCATGTCGAGTGCTTCCATGAATAGACTTGCATGATTGTTTGCTCTCACAAGAATAGCAATGTTATCCCAAGAAAAATCTTCAGCTGTTTGCTGTATCTGCTGTATCTGCTGAACAACACTCATTACTTCTTCTTCCAGTGAATCTGCATGAAGGTGTATTACCTGCGCCTCAACGGTATTTGCAGCATGCAGTTTTTTTTCTATGCCAAGTTTTACTTCGAGTCGATCTGGATTATTGTGTTGTATGAGGGTGTAGGCACTGTCGAGGATTGCCTGCCCAGAACGATAATTTTCTGTCAGGACGACTTCCTTTGCATCTGGATAATCATCTTTGAAACGCAAAATATTGCTAACACTCGCGCCACGAAAAGCATAGATACTTTGATCATCATCTCCTACGACGGTGAGTTGTACATCGGGAGTGTCGGTCAATAATTGCACCAATTCATACTGCGCATAATTCACATCCTGAAATTCGTCGATCAGTACATACTTGAATTGCTGTTGCAGTTTCTTTTTGATTTGTGGTCTTTCGTGAAGGAGTTTTACTGTATACAAAATCAAGTCTCCAAAATCCATAGCTTGGTTGTCGAGCAAAAGCTGATTGTAGGCATGATAGGTGTTTGCAAGTTCTATCAGTCGAGATTTTTCATCTTCTCCTGTTGAATCGGCATCAAGTGTAACACTCTCAGCGTATTTCAAATAATCTTCTGGCGCAATCAATTCATCTTTGCATTTGCTAAAGTGCGTCAGGAGTGCGTGGATATGGCGTGATGGATTGCCCAGTGGTCGGTAATAATCAAGTTTCAAATCATACAGATGCTTTTTCATCAGGAGCCAGCCATCTGTGTCTGTCAGAAGTTTGAATCTATCTGGAAGACCAATTTCCAGACCAAATTGCTCCAGGATCGTCTGACAAAAACTATGAAATGTACTGATATGCATCTCTGTATATCCGAGTGACACAAGGTCATCCACTCTCTCTTGCATCTCTGCTGCTGCTTTTTCTGTAAACGTGAGCGCAAGAATCTGCTCTGGCGTAGCTTTTCCGCCTGTGGTCGGTCCGCCTTGGGTGGATTGATCAATAAGTTTTGCAATTTTTTCTGTCACTACTGTCGTCTTCCCAGTCCCCGCTCCCGCCACGATCAAAAGCGGCCCATCGATATAATCGACCGCCTCTTGTTGCGCTTTGTGAAGGGTTTTTTTCATAGCGTATCAATAGCGTATCATGTGTCGCTATGTTCATGCAATGACAACATAGTTGCAATTTCTCGTAATTTGCGCTAATCTAGCACTAGTTTTAGTGTATTCATATGATACTTCCACTTACAGAAATTCCAACACCATCACTGCATGAGCCATCACGAACGCTGACCAAAAAAGATGTTCTCTCACAAGAGATCCAAAAACTCATCGAAAATATGATCCCGACGATGTATAAGGAACAAGGGATCGGTCTGGCTGCACCTCAAGTAGGGGTGAATGTGAAGCTCTGCATCATCGGAAAAGATGCTATTCCTGAAAACTTTGTACAAAAAGATCCAAACAAAGATCTTGTTCTTATAAATCCAGTATATCAAAGGATGAGCAGAAAGGCCGTACTTGAAACAGAAGGATGTCTCTCAGTCCCAGGTCAACAAGGAAAAGTGAAGCGATATAAACAAGTCCATGTAGAAGCGCTGGATGAACAAGGTGATCCTATTAGCTTTAATGCAAGTGGCTATCTTGCCCATGTCGCACAGCACGAGACAGACCATCTCAATGGTATTCTCTATATAGATAAGGCCGAAACGACATGGGAAATAGAATAATATGATCCACACCATCTTCTTTGGTACAAATCTCGTCGCAACGACTGTCTTGCAGGCGCTCCTTGATGCACCAGATATCATGGTTGATCTTGTCATCACCCAGCCAGACAAACCAGTGGGAAGAAAACGTATTCTGACACCGACAGCCGTCGCCGAACTTGCAAGTGAGCATAATATTCCTGTCCAAAAACCAGAGTCTCTAAAAGAGTATCCAATTGCCCAATTGCCTAGTTGCCAAGTAGCCCTCCTCGCAGACTACGGCCTTATTATTCCACAAACCATCATAGATGCATTTCCAAAAGGAATTCTGAATGTCCATCCATCACTTCTCCCAAAATACCGTGGTGCGACGCCAGTACCTTCTGCTGTACTGAATGGTGAAACCACAACAGGCGTCACCATCATGCAGGTAGAAAAACGCATGGATGCGGGCCCAATCCTCGCACAAGAAACATACGAGCTTGATCCCAATGAAATGGCACAGGATGCGCTTCTCAAACTTGCAAAGATTGGAGCGGATCTTCTGGTAGAAAAACTTCCAGCATATCTTGAAGGCAAAATAGAACTTACTGAACAACATGATGACGACGCAACATTTTGTTCGCAGTTTACACGAGACGATGGTCGTGTGAACTGGTCACAATCAGCAAAGGAAATCTATAATCAATATCGTGCACTCACACCGTGGCCGGGGCTCTGGACTATGTGGGATGAAAAGCGTGTAAAGCTATTACACATTAGCCCAGCGTCTATACCAACACAGTTGGATAATGGTCAGGTGCATGTAAAAAATGATACACTGTATATAGGTACACGTGATGAAACAATCAATGTACACACTTTGCAACTCGAAGGAAAAAACCCTATGGATGCAAAAACGTTTGTTCAAGGATTCAAACAGCAAATTGATGGGGCACAGCTATCTTAACACCAAAATGGAATGACGAATTAAGACACGAAATTCATTATACATCGATAACAGATTTTGCTCTGGCTCCCTACCTGCCGTCAGGCAGGAATCTGTCACTCCAATCATGTAAACGTATGAGCACCTTCCAATCTATCCTTTCAAAACAATCCATCTTTCTCAATAAACAAACGGTATTGTTATTATTCCTCTTTTTGGCGCTCCGTATCGGCTCGTTTTTTCTTTTTGGCCATAGTATTATCCAGGGATTTATTGTCTTTGGGATTATTATGCTCTTTGCTGTGCTCTATTTTCTGGAGACGCATTATGGATGGTACTTACTCTTGGGAGAATTCTTTCTCGGTGGATCTGGAAACTTTTTGGAATTTTTTGGACTGTCTATACGGACGACTCTCCTCGTGACATTTCTTTTTCTCTGGATTGTGCAACACATCGTCCAGAAAAAAAGACGGTTCCGCCTGCGTATAGATCATAAGATTGGATATGCTCTCCTTGTTTTCGGCGCCTTTATCTTATTTGCTGCTGGCAGAGGTATCTATTTGGGCAATGGTGTTACGGAAGTAATGCGAGATCTTATCCCATTTACCTACTTTGCGTTGCTGTTACCTTTTTATCATTATTTTTATAGAGAAGAAACACAAGAATATTTTGTTCGTTTGGTCTTTGTGTTTTTACTCGGCAGTGCGATTTTTTCGCTTATTACCTTCATTATATATTCGAGCGGTCTTGGGGTTATTCATGATGCTTTTTATACCTGGTTTCGTGATGTGGCCATGGGCAAAATAACTGACGTTGGGCATGGATTTTTCCGTATTGTCACACCAGAACATTTGCTCATTGTGCCGTCTGTTCTCATGATTTCATCCCTCATCATGCGAGATGAAAAACACCATCGCAACTGGTATGTTTTTTTAACCCTTGGACTTTTGATACTTGTGTTTGAACTTTCTCGCACATATTTGCTCGCACTTTTTGTAGGCATGCTCGTGTTGAAGTATAGACACAAGGTTGCCAACTGGCTGAAAGTATCTGCAATGAATTTTGCTATTTTCCTCGTACTATTTGTAAGTACTAGTCTCATTGCAAGTGGATTTTCTTCTACGGGCCTTGGACTAATCAAGGGACGGTTTGCGGGGATTGCAACACCGAGTATCGAAGTAAGTACATATACACGTGCAGCTCTCCTGAAACCAATTGGACAACTCATTTTTCATCACCCTCTTTTGGGAAATGGTCTAGGGTCAGTCATAACCTTTGTCAGTCCAGGCACGTACAACTATATAACAACCAATCAATTTGATTGGGGATACTTTGAACTCGTCGCAGAATTTGGAGCACTCGGTGTCCTCGCCCTGCTCGTTTTGCTTATGCTCGTAGCATACGAACTGATACAAAAAATAGCCATGTTGTCAGACTATCATGATTTTTATGTTGGTCTTCTTGGTGGATTTGTGGCACTCCTCGTGATGACCGTCACTGCGCCTGTGTTATTTCATGTATTGGGTATTCTCTACTTTGTGCTTCTCCTTGCATTCATTATAAAACCTATTACCGTCTTTGACGAAACACTGACACTCATCTATCGTGTGTTCAATCGTCTGAAAGGTAATGCTTCTGCTGAATAATTTTCTTCGCTCGTTCGTACTTTTTTACTCTTTTTGCAATCCCTGGCAACCATTTTATTGGCGCATGATACGCACATCGTGGGAGCCACTCACTCATCGTTCCGCCAACTTCTATATCAAAAAGATACTCTTCTATCCACACGCCTTTTTTCCCCTGCTCTGATAATGTAAGAAAATAATCCCAATCTTGGAATTTTTTCAGAGATTCATCCCATGTAATCACATCTTTTCTACGGATCAAACTGCTTGTAACAATATAATTTCGTTTCTGTAATGCTTTTACATCAAATGCCACGCCCGGCATTTTTTTCTTTCCAAATGTAAAGTTTGAATATGCAAAACTTGCTTCTGGGTGAGAATCCAATGCCTCCAACATTTTTTCGAGCATGTTTGGTTCTGCAATCAAGTCTGCATCCCAGAAGATGACATACTCCCCTTTTGACAACGAAAATCCTTTATTGCGTGCAGAAGGAGCCCCTTTATTTTCTTGGCGTACAAACTCTATAGGAAAACGGTAGTCTGTAGTCTGTAGTCTGATTGCAGGTGAACTTCCATCATCTACAATGATTACCTCAAAATCATGAAATGTCTGTATTTCAAGAGATGCCAACGAACGTAGTAACACTTCTTTACGATTGTAAACGGGGATAACAACACTAATCATATTTGTTTATACAAATGGAACACAGATCACCAGAATCTCCAGAATAAGCCAGAATAAGCCAGAATTTAGTACGGACAGATCTTGGTTGATCTGGGGAATCCTGGAAATCTGCGTGCTATATAGTCTTAATTAGTCCAACCATGGGGCTAAAAGTTTCACTTGATGTTCCCATACAAATTCTGTCTTGATGCGATCCTGTGCATGCTGTCCTAGCTCTTCGGCATACTCGTGATTTTTGAGCATCGCAACAATATTTTCAATAACGCTAGGATCACCATGGTACAGATCAACGACAAGGCCTGTCTCTGTATGAATCACAGCTTCCTCCACCCCACCACTCTTTCCCGCGACAACAGGAAGCCCTGCAGCCGCAGCTTCGAGAAAGACAAGACCAAGTCCTTCTTCTCGTCCTTCATCAGGATGTGTCAGGAGGACAAATAAATCAGCAAGATAATAAAACTTTTTCAAATCTTCATGAGGAACCTCGCCAACATAGCGTACAATGTTTTGAAGATTATTTTTTTGGATCTGTCCAAGCATATATTCTTTTTTTGGTCCGTCACCTATGAGCATCCAGACCAGATGTGGCACTTGCTCGAGAATCTTTGGCATCATGCGAAGGAGGTGTGGAAATCCTTTCCCTTCATCAAATCGTGACACCGTCAGCATCACTTGCTTTCCATGCAGTGCATAGGTATTTTTTAATTCTTCTATCACAGCAGTCTCTGGCGGCGTGAGAAATGTTTTCTCAGGGCACGGATACATGACAAGCGTGCTGGATTCAAATTGTGGAAACAGTTGTATATATCTGTTTCTGAGCGATTCACTATTAAAAATGATTTTAGAAGCTTTTGCAGAGACACCGGCAATCCTTTTTTTCTTCCATGGAGATTTGCTCGCAGCGAGGAGATCTGTGCCGTGTGAAAAAAGAAGAAATGGCACCTTGGTAACCTTGCTCGCAATACTTGCCGCATAGCCAACGGGCAATACATGATGCACCATGATGAGTTCAATCTGTTCTTTTTTGACAATACGCCATGTTTGCCAGACAAGACGGATCCATCGTGGCCACATGAATCTGGGGAATAATGGATTTTTTCTAATTATCTTATATGCCTGCTTTTCATCCCATTCTCTCATCCCAGTCATCTTTGGGGCGAGGACCACTGTTTTTTTTGGATCGAGCGTATTGGCGAGATCATGAATATATGTCGCAATACCACCAACTTGTGGTGGATATTCGAGTGTAATGATGAGTGTTTTTTTCATATATATGAAGATGTCTCTACTAATTGAACACAGATTTCCATGATTACCCGGATACTCCAGGATTTTTATATCCAGATCCTGGTTTATCTTTTAATAAACTGCACAGCTTCCTTCAACTCTCCCATACGTACCGATCGTGTGAGGAACAGCAATATAGGATAGGTCACAGCACCAACAAGTATAGCATAGAAGAAATTGACTTGCGTATTCACGGCATACACCGCGAGTGCCATGCCTCCAGCTGAAAACAAAATTTGAAAAAACGTCTTTGCTATATAGCCATGCGACACATGCGTAATCTTTGGGACGATGAAATAACCAAAAACTGTCAGCAACACATTACCAACAAGAGCTGCTACCGCAGCGCCAGCCACACCGAGACGAGGAATAAGGAGGACATTCAATACAATGTTTACCACCATCACGGTACCAACTATAGTCGTCTGTGCTTTTTGTTTGTCACAAGCATTAAGAAATGCACCGATCGGAAAACTCAGATATGAAAAAATGAGGCTAGTAATCAATATTTGAAGTGGCAATACAGAAGGCAAATATTCATCTGTGTAGAGAAGCAAAACAATATCTTTTGAAAGGACAGCAATACCAAACGCAATCGGCATGGCGATAAGTAATAAATACTTCACTCCCTGCTCAAACACTTGTGAAAGCTTCTTTTTGTCATGTGCAAAATATTCACTAAACTTTGGATACAGTGCAGCGATGAGTGCAAGCGGGATGAATTGAAATGCATACGTAATTTTGTATGGAATGCTATAAAATCCTACAGCTTCATTTCCCATCATTTTGGAAAGCAAAATAGAATCGATATATGAATACACGCGCGCAAAGACAGCAGCAAGGGCAAACGGAATAGCTATGCGCGCAATATGTTTTGCGACGTCAGATTTGTAGGAAGGACGAAGTGAAAGATGATGTTTTGTCTTCAGGATGGTAATAGCAAATATAACATTCGCAGCACTCGACACGGTAAACGCAAAAATCAAGTAGATAAGTGGAAATCCCGCATACAAGAAAAACGTCCCTAATACGAGCGTAAGGAGCTGACTGCCAACTATACTCATTGCTTCGTACTTCAGCTCTCCTAGGGCTCTGAGTGCCCCGTAGAGCGTAAGGTGGAGAGAATCAAGGAGCATTGTCACAGCAGAAAGATAGACAAGATGACGTGTCTCTATATCGTATCCCATCAGATTGATGACAATAATAGCGGCAAGATAGCTGAGTAGCCCAAGCCCCATCTTGATAGACAAAATAGTACTGAGATATTCTCCCAATTTTTCTTTTGCTTTTGCAGACTCACGAATAAAAACATTTGTCAGACCGAGATCGACGAAGACGACAAATACGGTGGTAAATGACAATGCAAAAAAGTAAGTTCCAGTACCAGTGGCACCGATCTTCCTGGCAATGAGGGTAAAGTATGCAAAGGCAATGACTTTCTGAAAGACAGAAGCCATTGTCATGAAGAGGGTGTTTTTTGCGGTAGAAGCCATGGTCAATGAACAATTAGCAATAAACAACTAACAATCTCGAATACAATGACTACAGTATATGCTAATCTTAGCGAAGAAACAAGGAAAGTAATTATTGACAGATTTGCCATATTTCAGTAGTGTATGTTTACAACCTACGCCCAGGAGGGTAGTCATTTGATTAACCAAAGAGCTGTAGTCGATCCTTTCAGAAACGTTTCTTTCACAATCATAGGAATGACAACAAACAAGTTCACGTGTAAGTTCTCAATCTATGAAGAGGGGGAATATACGTTCACCTACAACAGGGATGCCTGCACATGGTGTTTTGAAGGTAGGGTGTTCGTCGAGTCCGACCAGAGCATTTCAGCGCCATGATTCGGTGGCTGAATGATTACTACCACACCGGCCCACCCAAGGAGCCCCCGCCGGCCTAGCGCCGCGCCCGACCCGTCCGCTTACGTCGCCCGACTCTTCGCAAGAAGACCCGGCGCGCATTATGCGGTCGGGTCTTCTTGTTTATAGTCGTTTTTTTATCGAGTGACGGTTGGAGCTTTCAACATTGTGTCTGTTTTTTCTGGTACTGTTTTCTCAAAACAGTAGTATCCGTCTGTATGTGGCCATTCTGCATTTGAAAAATTGCCACCGTCACGGCGTGTAACATCTTTTGTATTCGTATCAAATGTTGCACAAAGTTTGTATCTTGTATCACCTGTTACTTCGTAAACATACGGTTCTCCTGTCACAGGATCTATGGCAACAATTCCACGCCCTATTATATCCAACTGATCTATTGAAGATGGTAAAGTACCATCAAGAGCCGATGACTCCTCTATCACATATTGAATAGACTGAAGTGATGACACACGCTCACTATCGAGGCGCTGTAGACGAGCTTGTCCTGGTGTACCAACTACAAAGAATGTTCCGACAATCAATGCAAGACTGACCGCACTCGTAGACCAAAGATAGATACGTCTGTTTTGCTTTGTAAGTCCGTCTTTTATATCGAGAAGATAATATGAGAAGATCAATGCCGCGACAGCAATAGTAGCAAGTGCTTTCAAAATAAATCTGCTAGAAATTTCACCAGACAAAAATGTATTGACAATCATAATGAGCGTCACGATAACGATGATTGCTGCGACAAAAAGCGTCAGGTACATGAGCCACTTTCGCATTTTGAATGCTTTTCTCTCTGGCTCCTTTGTATACATCTTGCCAAGAAAGATTCTACTACCTAGGAATACTGGCAGAGTAATAATGAGCATAGACAGTCCTGTGCGGAGGACACCACTAGAATAATCATAGCGCCACATATCAGCACTCACCTCTGGAAAAAGATAATTAATCAGCTGAAAGGTGACCATGAGGAATGCAATCGCACTCAAGTAGAGTGTAATACTGCTGAGGAGATGAAGGAAAAAATCCTTTGCTCCGGTGTCATGTTGTTGTGACATATGGAATAAGTGAGTGAATAAGAAGAAGAAATATTATTTTTTGTGTGTCTCGAGTTCAGAGGCCACCCCTTCCAATCTTTTCATATAGACGACAAGTGCATCTATCGATTTTTTTATTCTTGGCAGATATTCATCCTTGCGAGTGACATTGCCATGTTCATCCAAAAAAGCTTGTACGCCATCAAAACGAAGGCTAAATGGGAGAAAGATCATGCCTATTTCACTGAGTACTGGCTGAATATGTTCAATCAGTCGAGAACCGCCAAGGATGCCGCTGATACAGCGGCAACAATGACAGGTTTGCCTCTGTATGCATCATGTTCTTGGTCGAGGAGTATTTTCAATTCACCTGGATAACCATGATTGTATTCCGGACTCACAATGACAAATCCATCCGTCTTTGCCACAATGTCTTTCCACGCTTTTGTATCGTTACTTTCTTCCCATGGCGGGATAGTTCTGCCCGGCATATGATCCCTCACATCAACAAGCTCTATCGTAACATCATCACGTGAGGTTATTTCTGTATATAAAAAATTTGCAACATATTCAGACAGTCTTCCTTTTCTTGCGGTTCCGAGGACAAGTGTGATGTGTAGTTTTTTCATATGAGCTAAGTATAGCAAAATATACTCATAAAAGCCAGGAGAAGCTCATATCTGCCTAATCAATGAAAAAAAGAAATGGAAATTATAATTCCATTTCTTCATCTTCATCAATTGCTTCGTCGTCGATTTCTTCATCGAAATCGCCTTGAGCACAATCACATGTGCCACATACATCACATCCCCCACATGTGAGACAGAGAGCTGAATCACATGTAGGACACATTGCGTCCGTCATATATATGTAATAAATAGCGATTATAACAAAAGTATACGAAGGAATGTCACCTTACGTCAATATACCCTGTGGATATTACTTTACGTTTCGATAGCGCTTTGCGACACCAATACGAGCAGTCTCTCGTTCTATCATTGCTTGGAGGCGAGCAAAGTCAATATTCAAATCGCTGTCTTGTCTCTTCATCATTTCTTCTGCGCGCGCTCGTGCTGCTTCGGCACGTTCTATATCGATATGTTCTGCGCGTTCAGAGGTATCCGCGAGGAGATATACTTCTGAATCAGGTCGGATCTCTAGAATACCAGTAGAAATGGCGAGCGCTACAACCTGTCCATCCTTATGTACCAGTACTTCTCCTGGCACAAGGGTTGAGACGAGTGGCGCATGATTTTCGAGTACCGTAATCTGCCCTGCTCCTGTTGGAATGGTTACTTTTTCTATATTGTCTTCGTATGTCACTCCGTCGGGAGTTACAATTTTGAAGGTAATCATACGTTGGATTATTCGTTGCAATTATACTTCTTGTTCAGGTTGATATGCTAGCAGAGCAGCATGTATCTCTTCAGCAAACTTTGTATAAAAAAATTCTGCTTTGGAAACTTTTCTACCTTTATGCCATTCTTCAATCTTTTTTTGTATTGCTTGCCGATACATGCTCACTATTTCGGACTTACTCATTCCAGCCAATATGAATCTTTGGCTTTTACTTAATTCTGAAACAATAGATGCTGCAAAAATTTTTATCTCGCTGGCATTCCTAATCCCTTCCCCTTTGCTAAATTCTGTAAAAATAAATTCACCAATTTTCATTATTTCTTCAGAACGAGCATCAGCGGCTGTTTCAGACGCTTGTACGCCGGGACTTAATTCTGGTGAAAAATTCTCATTCATAAAACATTACATTGCCAACTCTACACTCTCCACCACAATCGGTGTCAGTGGTCGGTCTTGTGGTCCTGTAGGAGCTTTTTCAACTGATTCTACCACATTCATTCCTTCTACAACCTTCCCAAAGTTGGTATGTTTTCCATCAAGCCACGGTGTTTCTGGAGCCGTAACAATGAAAAATTGTGATCCATTGGTATTCGGGCCAGCGTTTGCCATCGCGAGACTCCCACGAACGAGTGGAACATCGTTGAATTCATCTTCAAATCGATAGTTTGGTCCGCCCGTTCCCCACATTGCTTCTTTACTATCATCTTTTGAAAGCAAATCACCACCCTGAATCATAAAGTCAGCAATCACACGATGAAATTTTGTGCCATCGTACTCCCCAGCTTTTGCAAGATTGAGAAAATTGTTGACTGTTTTTGGAGATTTGTCGGCAAAAAATTCTACCGTAATATCCCCAAGATTCGTGTGTAGGATTGCACGAGAATATTCAGCAGCGAGATCTTCTTGATCTTTGATTGTCCTGTTTGAAGTTGTCATAGTATTGTCAGGTTGAGAAGAAGTGCTAATTCCAGCAGCTGCTGGAGGAACATCTTCTTGAATGTCGGCATACAGATTGGATACTTCGGCGTCGGCATTATTCACCGGTGTTTGCTGTTCACATCCTGCGCCAAGAAGCATGAACAGTGAGAGTGCGAGAAAAAATTTCATATGTCGATGTATTGAGATGAGTCTTGCTGCGCGGAAACAAGCTGACGCTTGTCACTTGTTTCTGTTCCTAACAATCTACTTCTTTTCACTTTCTGATGCTGCAGCAACTACTTCTTCAATACTTCCTTTCATGTAGAACGCCTGCTCTGGTTTGTCATCATGCTTTCCATCGAGAATTTCTCGAAATGATCGAACCGTATCTTCTACTTTTACATAACTTCCCTGCATACCAGTAAACTGTTCTGCAACGAAAAATGGTTGTGATAGAAATTTTTGAATCTTTCGTGCTCGAGTCACCGCAATTTTATCTTCATCAGACAATTCCTCCATACCAAGGATCGCAATGATATCTTGCAAATCTTTGTAGCGCTGGAGTACTCGTTGTACTTCGAGAGCAACATTGTAATGTTCTTCACCAACAACTTGTGGATCAAGAACAGTAGAAGAAGAATCAAGTGGATCAACAGCTGGGTAAATACCCAACTCTGCAAGCGAACGATTCAATACAACGGTAGAATCGAGATGCGCAAACGTGGTCGCAGGCGCAGGATCGGTAAGATCGTCTGCAGGGACATATACCGCTTGTACAGAAGTGATAGAACCTTTATCTGTTGAGGTAATACGTTCTTGGAGTGCTCCCATTTCTGTTGCAAGGGTAGGTTGATATCCTACTGCAGATGGCATACGCCCAAGGAGCGCAGACATTTCAGATCCAGCTTGGGTGAAACGAAAAATGTTGTCGATAAATAAGAGCAAATCACGATTTTCTTCGTCACGAAAATACTCTGCCATGGCAAGTGCCGTCAAGGCAACACGTGCACGAGCCCCAGGTGGTTCGTTCATCTGTCCAAAGACAAGAGCAGTCTTTTCAAGAACGCCAGATTCTTCCATTTCTCGATACAAATCGTTTCCTTCACGTGTACGTTCCCCTACTCCGGCAAACATAGAATATCCACCATGTGCCTGTGCAATATTGTGAATCAATTCTTGGATAATAACGGTCTTTCCTACACCTGCTCCTCCAAACAAACCAACTTTTCCACCTTTCAAGAAAGGACAAAGCAGATCAACTACTTTGATACCTGTTTCAAATACTTCCGTTTTCTGTGATTGACTCTTGAAATCTGGTGCTTTGCGGTGAATCGGATATGTCTTTTTTGATGTTGTCGCTGGTTTTTCGTCAATGACTTCCCCCACCACATTGAACATGCGACCAAGTGTTTCGGGTCCGACAGGAACAGAAATTGGTGCTCCGGTGTCAACAACTTCGGTACCACGAGCAATACCATCTGTTGCTCCCATAGCAACGGTTCGCACGGTATGTGAGCCAACATGTTGTTGTACCTCCAGAATCAATTTTTCTTTTGATCCTTGACGCGTTACTTCGAGTGCGTTGTAGATTGCTGGCAATTCATGTTCAAAATGAACATCTGCCACAACTCCAATGATTTGTGTTATCTTCCCGATATTTTTCATAACGAATATTAGTTGATTTGATTATTTGTTAATTTGTATCAGATTGTTTTCTTTTTTTGAGATATCCGATATATCCATTGAGTTTTGCATGAATGCTGTCACACACATCTAGCAATTCATCTATTCCTGCAGGAGAAACTTCCACAAGGAGCTTTGCATCTCGTATGAACATGAGGTGATCCTTTGTCTCCAAAAGTGAACCTCGTGCCTGTCTACAAAATTGGATATTTTCCTGATAATGGAATCGTCCATGTCCTTCGGCTATGTTTGCACCAATTGAGCTCACGGATCTACATACTTGCGATATCATTCCATACTTTTCTTCTTGAGGCAAATACATTACCATTTTGTAGATTCGTAATCTCAATGTGTGACTTAATCTCCATACATCTAATTCAGTAAATTTTTTATATTTGCTTCCCCCTCCCATATAAACGAATTAACTAATGAACAAATAAACCAATCCACTACTCCAACGCTGCAGCTCCGCCGGCAATTTCTGCAATTTCTTGCGTAATAGCCGCTTGACGCGCTTTGTTGTATGCCAATGTTAATTCATGTATCATATCAGACGCATTTTCACTTGCATTTTTCATGGCAACCATACGAGCACTATGCTCACTCGCTGCTGACTCAAGTATAGCCTGATACAACTGAATTTCTACCAGTCGAGGCATTACAGTATCTACAATAGTATCGAGGTCTGGTTCAAGATAATAACTTTCAATAGGAAAATCTTCTGATTCTTTTGGCATCTCTCCAGCAGAAGTATCGCTACCTATCATTTTTTCGAGATCAAATGGAGACAGTGGCAATATTTGTCTTACTTTTGCTTCTTGGACAAGACTTGATTGGAATTCTGTATATCCCACCACAACTTTGTCATATTTTTTTTCGGTGAATTGCTGTATGACCATGTGTGCCATAGGGAGGATATCCTCCATCTTTGGCTTTTCTGGGATACTATCAAACGCAGCAATCACATCATATCCATGTTTTTTTCCAAAACTCACACTTTTCTTTCCAACTGCAATAATATCTATTTCAAAATCATCTGACGTAGTCACTGGAACCGATACTTCATTTCTATACATGCTCAAATTTGTTTTTTCAGCAAACAAACCATTCAATCGTTTGAACAAATTTGTATTGAGACTTCCACATAGTCCACGGTTTGAACTGACAACGACTGCGAGAAGACGTTTTACTGGTCGCTGTTCTAGCAAAGCAATATTTGGTTCATCAATATGAGCAAGATGCTCCATGAGTTCCTTTGCAAGCAACGCATACAGTCGTGTATGTTGTGCAGATTCAATTGCTTTTCTCATTTTTGCAGCAGAAACCATCTCCATTGCTTTGGTGATTTTCTTTGTGTTGGTGACGGATTTGATCCGACTTTTTACTGCTTTTGCATTGACTGCCATACATTACTTACGAACGAGATTTCAAAAATTCTGCACATGATGCTTTTACGTCAGCTTTCAATTCGTCACTCCAGTCACCACTCGCAATCTTTTCCAACAGCGGACTTTTTGATGCACGGAAAAATTGGAGCAACGCTTCGTCAACTGCTTTTACTTGATCCAATGCAACCGCATCAAATATCCCTTCACTCATGGCGAATATTGATATAATTTGTTCTTCCACAGGTACAGGAGAAAATTGTGGTTGTTTCAAGAGTTCTGTCATCCGCTGTCCTCGATCAATTTGCTTTTTTGTCTCAGCATCCAGGTCTGAGCTAAATTGTGCAAACGCTTCGAGTTCACGAAACTGCGCAAGACCAAGTTTCAAACTTCCCGCAACTTTTTTCATTGGTTTTGTCTGTGCAGATCCACCAACACGTGATACAGAGAGCCCAACGTTCAATGCTGGTCTGATACCTCTATTAAACAAGTCCGTTTCCAAAAAGATCTGTCCATCCGTAATAGAAATAACATTTGTTGGCACGTATGCAGAGATGTCTCCACCTTGTGTTTCGATAATAGGAAGTGCGGTAATAGAACCTCCACCGTATTTTTCATTCAAGTTACATGCACGTTCGAGCAACCGTGAGTGGAGATAAAACACATCTCCAGGATAGGCTTCTCGTCCTGGTGGACGGCGGAGCAAGAGGGACATTTCTCGATATGCCCATGCCTGTTTTGTCAAATCATCATAAATAATGAGCACATCTTTGCCCTTATCTGCAAAATATTCTGCAATCGCACAGCCAGTATATGGAGCAAGGAATGACATAGGTGCTGGCTCACTTGCGCCGGCTGAGACGATAATCGTGTATTCCATGGCACCAGCTTCTTGGAGTTTACTCGCGATACGTGCTACTTTTGAGTCTTTTTGACCAATCGCAACGTACACACAGATGACATCCTGTCCTTTTTGATTCAAAATAGCATCGATAGCAATAGCTGTTTTCCCTGTCTGACGATCGCCGATAATGAGCTCACGCTGACCACGGCCAATTGGAATGAGTGCATCAATAGCTTTGATACCTGTTTGCATTGGCGTGTTGACTGGTTCACGGGTCATGACACCTGGCGCAACGCGTTCTACAGGATAAAATTCTTTTGTATTCAGCTCACCCTTTCCATCAATAGCGTCCCCTACTGCATTTACCACACGGCCTATCATAGCATCCCCTACAGGAGTCGACATGATACGACCTGTTCGTTTTACCTCATCTCCTTCTTTGATATGTGTATAATCCCCCAAAATAACGGCACCGACGGTTTCTTCTTCGAGGTTCAGTGCAATGCCATACACACCACCTGGGAATTCGAGCATTTCCTGAGATTGACATGATGTCAGCCCTGTCATGAGTGTAATACCATCTTTTACCTCAATAACAGCACCAACCTCTTCGGTTTGTACTTTTTTTTCAAATTGTTCTATTTGTTTCTGAAGCGTTTTGATGACGTTGTCTGTATATGACATATACTCTTTGTTTACTTAGTTTACTGAGCTACGTACACACGTAGTTAGGTTAATTGTCTTTGTAATTGTTCAAGTTGTGATTTGACACTTGCATCAAAGATAGTATCTCCTGTTCTCACGACAATTCCACCAATGAGTGTTGTGTCTATCTTTGTTTCAACTTCCACTTTTTTTCCAAATATAAGCGCTATTTCTTCTGTTATTTTTTCTGACAATTCACGAGCGCTCGTAATGACTATTTTTTTTACTCCTTGCTGAAGTTTTGCATATTCTTTGAAAGCCTTCATCAGATATTCTTTTTTTGATAAGGCCCTCTCTTCAATAAGAAACTTGACAAACGTTTCAACAGAAAGCTCGAGATCATCACCAGACTTTCCATCAGTCAGTTCGAAAAGAATACGAGCGTATTGTTTTGGTAATAATGCCATACACTGTTATTTCAAATTCTTGAGAAGGCCGGCAATAAGAGCGGTGTCCTTTTTTTCATCCAATTTTTCTCCTAGAATTTTTTCAACGGCTTGCATGACAAGGACGACTGTTTCTTTTCGGAGTTCTTCTTTCATTTCTCTTTTATCTATATCAATATTTTTCTTCGCTTGCGCAATGAGAAGCTCGATTTCTTTTTTTGCTTTTTCTTTGAGCTGTTCACCAGTAGCTTTTGCCAATTCATGCGACTTTTCTACAATTTTATTTGCTTGCACTTTTGATTCATCAATCAGATCTTGTGCTTTTCGCTCCGCCATTTGTAGTTCTGTTTTTGCTTTTTGGATATTATCAACACTGTCTTGTATTTGTTGTTCACGATCACGAACATTTTTTACAATTGGTTTGAAAAAAAACTTTTTGAGAATGAAGAACAAAATCAAAAAATTGATTAAATTAAATAATGCCATCTTCCATTCAAATCCAATTTTTCCAAGGTTTTCGAGTATAAAATCCATACAATATAATAACTGATTAGCTCTTGCAGGTTGAAAAATGATGTCCAGATCATTTCTCAACGCGCAAGAGCGCGTGTCTGTATTTTCTTATACAATAAAGAAACACACAAGACCGTAAATCGCGGTCGACTCAGCAAGAGCAACACCGATGAACATCTTTGGGAAGATGTTGCTTTCCATTTTTGGATTTCGGGCAATTGCCTCGAGTGCTTTTCCGATAAGGTAGCCTTCTCCGACTCCAGATCCACCGATACCGGCGATACAAAGTCCTTTTGCGATAAGACGTGCTGCTTCTACATCCATATAATTATTGGTTACATTAATGTACTAAGTTAGCTGTGTTTCCCAAATGAATTTAGAAAACTCAGTCAACGCAGTGTATTACGCTGTTTCTTCTGTTTTTTGTATAGCCAATCCATAATATGCTGCCGTAAGTGCTCCGAATACCATCGCTTGCAATATACCTACAAACAGATTCATACCGAGCCATATCGTTGGGACGGCAATAGCAAATGCTCCCAGCAATACCGCAGCCAAAATTTCTCCCGCAAACATATTCCCAAACAAACGCAATGAAAGCGAAAAGACTTTTGCAAGTTCTGAAACAATATCAAGGAGTCCTATAATAAAATCAACAATGGACAACATCCCTGGACCAAACCCTTGCTTGAATCCAAGGTATACTTCTTTGAACTTGAAGAATTTTCCCAAGTGTCCAAATACACCAAATGTTCGCAAACTCGCAACATGTGTTAGTACAATCATAGCGAGTGCCACACTAAACGTCATGTTAAAATCATTTGTCGGCGTACGAAACAGTGCAACTCCATTATATGTAAACGAACCCAGTCCAGGGATAAGAGCAATAATATTACTTATCCCAAAAAAAAGAAAGAGAGTTCCGATGAGCGGGAGCATTGCATCTGCGGCAGCTTCGGTTCCAAGAATATTTCTAGTCAACGAGTGGAATGAAAACGTGAGTCGCTCGATAATCAGCTGAAATCGAGATGGCTTCAACCGCAATCTGCGTGACGTGTATATACACAACACTGCCAATAATATAGTGACGATAGTGCCAAGAAGCATTGCATTGGTAATTGACAAACCAAACACAGTAAATACCGTTTCGGGTTGTATTGAGCTTGCTTCTTCAAATGGTACGCGCAGTGCTGACATATTTATTGATTCACTTTTTTATCTTTTCGTTCTTGTCGCTTTTGCTCCTGTTGTTTTTGTTCTTCTTCTTTCAGCAATCGATATTCATTGCTAATTCTTTTGTACATATAGATCAACAATGTCCAAGAGATCACAAGGGACACAATAGATGCTATGACAGATCCATACGGTCTCATCGCATACGTCGTATCGAGCCATCTACCCGCAAAAAAAACACCAGCTGCTGGAATCCCAACCACCCACAAAATATGCAACATCATAATAAATGCTTTGTGAGAGAGTTGTTGTTTTCTGATTTCTATATCCATATCAACGTTTTTTTTAGAGCGAGCATAGTATATGGGGAAATAAATGTATTGTCAATCTTTTTTTTGTTTTGAATGTGGACAAATTTGGCTAATTTAAGCTAAATTTTGAAAAATCAAAGAGTATACACAAAAAAAACGAATTCGTCAATATAGATTTTTATTTTTTGGCTACGTACAGAAAAAAAATGAAGCAATATGTCACTGTTATATCATATTTGGGAACAACGCATGAGAATTTTTTTCAAGCTGCGCTTCCAATTCTTCCATTGACAATACTCTCA
>Ga0210057_1000830_pt1 | contig 49527 bp, 58 predicted proteins | sample CryGeyCG2114_010_2_FD_183968 | JGI IMG/M metagenome (GOLD analysis project Ga0210057, IMG submission 183968) | Groundwater microbial communities from aquifer - Crystal Geyser CG10_big_fil_rev_8/21/14_0.10 (SPAdes) (version 2) | ecosystem: Environmental > Aquatic > Deep subsurface > Groundwater ...
TTAAAGGAAAAACTATTTTGATTGTTGATGAAGTGTCAGACACCGGTGCAACATTTCAAATAGCAGTCCCCTATTTTCAAAAAAGAAAACCAAAAAAAATATATACTCTTTCTCCCTATATAAAACCGCATTCAGTATTTATTCCTGACTTCTGGCAAAAGAGTATCGACGCATGGATCGTGTTTCCCTATGACATCAGGGAAACATTGGAAGGGTTTGAGAAGATGTTTGGAACCAAAGAAAGAGCAAAAGAAAAAATGATAGAACTTGGATTTAAAGATTGGGAAATTGAAGCAGCGCATTCATAACTTATTTTTCCAGATCTTCCACCCAGATAAGAGTAAAATAGGAACGCTCACGTACAGAGTCACCCACTCACCAAGATAATCTAGTTCATTTCCGGTAGTAATATCATCAAGTGCAGTCCAATCAACAATGAGCGTGACAATGATGAGCCCAATCCACAAATATCGTTTCATAAATTTTATTATACTATCTTCATACACCTATGAATAAACTCTTAATCGCAACTTCAAATGAAGCAAAGAAGATTGAGATGAAGCATGCTCTATTGCCACTCGTCGAAAAAGGAATCGCGCTCTTAACTCTGGATGACTTTTCAATAATTGGAGAACCGGTTGAGTCTGGTGGTACTTTTGAGGAAAATGCAAAAATAAAGGCTCAATTCTATGCCAATCAGGCAAAAATTCCTACACTCGCAGATGATGGCGGACTCATGATTGATGCGCTTAATGGGGCACCGGGCGTCAAGTCACGTCGCTGGCCAGGGTACGAAGCAACTGATCGAGAACTTATCGATTTTGCGCTCGATAAAATGAAAACAATTCCAAAAGAAAAACGCACCGCACAACTCAGAGCATGTATTTGTTTTTTTAATCCATCAACAAACGAATTTGTGACAAATGAACAAGGAATTGAAGGAACGATTTCTGAAAAACCTACTACCTATGACACCAATGGATATCCCTATCGCGCGCTCTTTATTGTAAAAAAATTCAATACATTCTATGATGGACTCACTCCAAAAGAACACCAAAAGATTAATCATCGGTTAAAAGCAATACAACAACTTATTCCAGTAATTTTAAAAAACGTTTAGTATAATCAATTGATGGGAATATATAACTTCTTCCTCTACTTTATTTTGCCAGCGTTTGCGCTCTTCGGCATCTTTACCAATAAATATTATTACAGTAAGAAACAATCTCAAAAAATGCGCTTTAATATGGGAGAGGATTTGTTTTTTGCAAATATTATAGCGCCAATCGTTGCAATTCTCCTTATCATGGGGCTGTATATTCAAATTCTTGATATTCAATTCTTGGGAGAAATACGGTGGGAACTTATGAGTATTCTTGCTATCACGCTTCTCTCGCTCATTCTAGGCATTGGTCTGGGGGGGCACGTTGCTTCCATTAGCATTGAGCGCGCAGTACCAAAGTATTTTCAAAATGGAGAATTCAAAAGAATATTATATTTTTTTCACATGCCATTTGGTCATATTATGACGTTTGTGCCAACAACGCTTATCTTATATTCCCTGGTACTTCTTGATTTATTCAAAGGAAAAATCGTCGTCATTTCTCAACTTCAACTCATTATTCTGACTACCTTTGCAATACTACTTGGCATTGTGAGTGCCGGAACGATAATCATTACTCATGTCACGCGTGTCATGCTCTACACGATGGTAATTATCACTACAACCATATTTATTGCTCTTACCGCTGAATCTATCACCCTTCTTGAGCATGGATCAGCGTACTTTTTTACCTCACTATTTGTAACATGTGTTATCTCACTTACTATTTATCGAAATATTCATTTAATATCGGAAAAAGCACATTATTATATTCAGTCCAAATTTAAAGATGGCGATCTGATCAAAATAAATCCTGAGGACGATTCCTAATATACGTTTTTGCCCTATGGTACAATACTTATATGCTTGATATTCAATACATAAAAGATAATACGCAAAAGGTTAAGGACGCTGCAAAAAACAAAAATCGAGAAGTTGATATTGATAAAATTCTTGATCTCGATGAAAAAAGACGATCATTTATTCAAAAAATCCAAACGCTTCGAGAGGAGCGAAATGAAATTTCAAAAAAGCATCCACCTTCGTCTGATGATATTGAACGAGGAAAAAGTATAAAAAATGAATTGAAGAAAATTGAGAATAATCTTAATATTGTTGAGGAGGAATATAACAATCTCATGTTCTATGTCCCGAATGTCCCTTTTGATGAAGTGCCTGTCGGAAAAGACGAATCCGCAAATGTTGAAATAAAAAAATGGGGAGAACCAACGAAATTTGATTTTGAACCAAAAGATCACATTACTCTGGGAAAAGAACTCGATATATTTGATCTTGATCGCGGTTCAAAAATCTCCGGATTTCGTGGCTATTTTTTAAAAAATCAAGGGGCGATTCTTCACATGGCTCTCATGATGTATACCCTGAGAAGACTTACAGAAAAAGGATTCACTCCCTTTGTTGCCCCCACTGTCGTCAAGACGTTCACTCTTTTTGGATCAGGTCATTTTCCGTGGGGAAGTGAACAAGATGTTTATGGATTAAATGATGAAGGAACACATCTTGCCGGTACCGCAGAAATTCCCATAACTGCATACCATTCTGGAGAAACACTGAATGAAGCTGATCTTCCAAAAAAATATGTTGGTTTTTCTCCCTGTTACCGACGAGAGGCCGGAGCATATGGTAAGGATACCAAAGGACTCTATCGTGTTCATGAGTTTTGGAAAATTGAACAAGTAATTATTGGTAAAAATGATTTTGATGAAGCAAGAAGCGTACATGAAGAGCTTCAAAAAAATGCAGAAGAAATACTTCAGGAACTGAATCTCCCCTATCGACAACTTCTTATGTGTACGGGAGATATGGGAGAACCACAACACAAGAAGTATGATATTGAAACCTGGATGCCATCTCGAAACGCCTATGGCGAGACTCATTCCAATTCAATCATGGGAGAGTTTCAAGCTCGTAGACTGAATATGAAATATAAAACAAAGGAAGGAAAAATAAAATATTGTTTTACATATAACAATACGGCAATAGCATCTCCTCGAATACTCATTGCACTCATTGAAAACTACCAACAAAAAGATGGAAGTATCAAAATTCCAGAAGTCCTTGTTCCATTTACGGGCTTTGATGTGATCAAAAAATAATAAAGGAATCTTCCAAATTACTATTTTTTAATCAATATGTATCAAAAGTATCTCGCTGAGTATTTCGGCACACTGACACTAACTCTTGTTGTCATCTTGTCTCTTGCGGGAATTTTTCCAGTCTCAACACCAGTTCTTGCAGCGATAACTCTTGGACTCTTTGTCTTCAGCGTTGGACATATTTCCGGGACACATTTAAATCCAGCAGTAACAATCGGCCTTTTGGCCATTAAGAAAATAAACTCCAGTGATGCGCTTTCGTATATTATGGTTCAGGTATTTGGAGCAATTACAGCACTCATTATATCGATGGTCATGGGAATATCATATGAAATTACTGTAGAAAGCTCTCTGATGATCGGAATCGCAGAGACTGTTGGAATGATCTTTTTTTCATTTGGCATTGCATCAGTTGTTTTTGGTAATATTCACAAAGCAGTTTCAGGCATTGTCATTGGAGGATCACTCTTTATGGGGATTGCAATTGCGGCACTCATGGGATCAAATGGGGTACTAAACCCAGCAGTTGCTGTTGGAATCAAATCATTTAGCATCATGTATATTCTTGGACCAATCGTGGGGTCTGTAATCGGAATGAAGTTTTATGAACTTATTCAATCTGGCCGACCGATAATGGTAAAGAAGTAATCAAATATTCTCAGCGATTTTCTCACCCATTTCAGATGTTGAAAGAGGATGTGCAGTGACAATATCTTTTGTTCCCAATCCTTTCAAGAGTACTTCATCCACTGCGTCGCGCACTGCAGTTGCTTCTTTATGTAAATCAAAACTATATTCAAGCATCATGGCGGCAGACAATATTGTACCGATTGGGTTTGCGGTATTATTCCCTGCTGCTTTTGGATATGACCCATGAATTGGTTCATACACACTTGTTTTTTCACCAATAGAAACTGAGGGCAACATGCCGATTGATCCCGTTATGACCGAAGCTTCATCGGATAAAATATCTCCAAACATATTCTCCGTTAATAATACGTCAAATGCTCTTGGATTTTTTATGATTTGCATTGCGGCATTATCAACAAACATATAATCAACGATTATATCAGGATAGTTTTTTGATAACTCTTGTATTGTTTCTCGCCACAATCTTGACGTTTCAAGAACATTTGCCTTATCAACATGGCATATTTTTTTCCTTCTTTTTTGTGCAATCTCAAAGGCATACTTACCAACTCTTTGAATTTCTTCAACCGAATATGTCAATGTATCATATGCCGTTCTTCCCTTATCTTCTCTTCCTCGCTTTCCAAAATAAATACCACCAATTAACTCACGCACTACCACAAAGTCTGTACCTTTAATCCATTCTTCTTTAAGAGGGGATTTATGAAGGAGTGCATCAAAAGTTTGAATAGGTCTGATATTTGCAAATAATCCAAGTGTTTTTCGCATTTTAAGAAGCCCCTGCTCTGGTCGTACTTTCAACGTTGGATCATTATCATATTTTGGATCACCAATTGCACCAAACAAAATTGCATCTGATCTCAAACACAATTCTTCAGTTTCTTTTGGAAATGGTTCTCCTACTAAATCAATTGCTATAGCACCAATTAATCCGGTAGTGTATGAGAATGAGTGATTGAATTTTTTTTCGATCATGTGGAGGACAGTGAGTGTCGCATTGATGATTTCAGGGCCGACTCCATCTCCCGCAAGAACTGCGATATTTTTTTTCATACTCTTCCCGTCAATGAATAATCATTTGTACGCTTTGCCTCGAACTGCTTTAATTTCCTTTGCAGACTGAGAAGATATCCGACATCATCAAACCCTTCCATCAAACACATCTTTTTATACGTACTTATTTCAAATTCTTCCATCATTTTATGTGATGGTACTCGAATAAGTTGATTTGGTAAATCTATTTCTATACGAACATCTGATTTCTCTTCAATAGCATAAAAGAGATCTTGCAAAAATAATTCTGAAACGGTGACTGGAAGAAGAAAGTTATTGAGCGCGTTACTTTTAAAAATATCTGCAAAAAAACTCGATACAACAACTTGAAATCCATAATCCTTCAGAGACCATGCGGCATGTTCCCGACTTGAACCACAACCAAAATTCTTTCCCGCAACCAGAATTTTCCCCGTGTATTTTGGATTATTGAGAATGAAATCTTTTTTTTCATTTCCCACATGATCATATCTCCAATCATTAAATAATATCTCCCCAAACCCTTCTTTTGTTATTCCTTTCAAAAAACGCGCCGGAGTAATCTGGTCTGTGTCTATATTTTCAATGGGTAATGGAACCGCTGTTGACGTGATAATAGTTATTTTTTTCATAGTTTAAATAAACTCTCTTGGATCAGTGACAACTCCGGTGATTGCAGTTGCTGCTGCAGTCAAAGGACTCACGAGCATTGTTTTTGCACCAGGTCCTTGTCGACCTTCAAAATTTCTATTACTTGTTGATACACAGTATTTCCCTCGAGGAATTTTATCTTCATTAAATCCAAGACATGCAGAACACCCTGCACTTCGTAATTCAAATCCTGCTTCTTCAAATACTTTGTCTAGTCCTTCTTTTCGTGCCTGCTTTAAAACTTGAGTGGAGCCAGGAACAAGGATTGCCGTAATATTTTTTGCTTTTTTTCTCCCTTTGAGGATTTTTGCTGCTTCCCAAAAATCCTCGATTCGAGAGTTGGTACAACTCCCAAAAAATACGTAATCAACTTTCTGACCGATTAATTTTTGCCCTTCAGTCAAACCCATATATTTAAGAGACTTCATTAATTGTTTTTTGTCTGAATCGGATTCACAATCACGCACACTTGGGATAGGTTTATTTATTGAAACTCCCATCCCCGGATTTGTACCATAGGTGATCATTGGCTCAATCTCACTTGCATCAAACATTTCAACTCGGTCATACTCTGCCCCCTCATCGGTTGGTAACGTCTTCCAATATGCTACGGCTTCATTCCACTTATCGCCTTTTGGCATGAATTCTCGATCTTTCATATATTCATATGTTGTCTCATCAGGTGCAATCATTCCTCCACGCGCACCCATCTCGATACTCATATTGCACACCGTCATTCGTCCTTCCATTGAAAGATTTCGGATTGCTTCTCCGGCAAACTCTACAAAATATCCCGTTCCTCCATGAGATGAAATTTTTGAAATGACATACAGGATAAGATCCTTTGCAGTAACTCCTTTTTGAAGAGTACCATTTATCTCAATTTTCATCGACTTTGGTTTTTGCTGCAAGATGGTTTGTGCTGCAAGAACTTGCTCAACTTCGCTCGTGCCAATGCCAAATGCAATCGACCCAAACGCACCATGGGTAGACGTATGGCTATCTCCACACACAATAGTCATTCCCGGTTTGGTAACGCCCAACTCTGGACCAATGACATGAACAATTCCTTGCCACGGATGCCCCAGACCAAAAAGCTCAATTCCAAAATCTTTGCAGTTTTTTTCAAGTGTTTGAACTTGTTTTCGAGAAAGCAAATCTTTTATTGGCAGATGTTGATCGATAGTTGGAACATTGTGATCAGCGGTTGCCCAGGCACGATTTGGTGAATGCACTGAGATTCCCCGCTCCTTTAGCCCATCAAATGCCTGTGGCGTGGTAACCTCATGAATAAAATGCGCATCGATAAATAGCACCGTTGGAAAACCATCTTCTTGTGCGACTATATGAGCTTCCCAAATTTTGTCAAAAAGCGTTTTTAGCATATTATTTTTATTGATTTTCAGGTCGTAAGCTCCGAACTTTTTTCCCTGCTTGCCACAACTCCATGTTTCGAATTTCATCAAGCTCTTCCTCAAGTTTTATTCTATACTCTGCATCGCTATTCTTTTCAAGAGTTCGACGTGCTTCTTCACCACTTTCAACGCTTTTGTATAATTCTTCAAATACGGGTGCGGTTGCATCTCGAAACTTATCCTTCCAATCCAAGGCTCCCCGCTGTGCGGTCGTTGAAATATTTGCGAGCATCCAGTCCATTCCCTTTTCACCGACTAACCTAATCAGACTTTGCGTCAGTTCTTCGACCGTCTCATTAAATGCCTCAGATGGAGAATGATTATGCTTTCGAAGCTCATTGTATTGCGCTTCAAAAAGTCCTTCAAGTGCACCAACCAATATTCCACGCTCTCCGGTCAGATCACTACATACTTCTCTTTCAAACGTTGTCTCAAATAAGTACCCCGATCCAACAGCAATACCCAATGCTTTACATTTTTCTTCAGCATTTCCCGTTGCATCCTGATGGACCGCATAAGAACTATTGATACCACTGCCATCAACAAAATTTCGACGAACGGTTAGACCCGATCCTTTTGGTGCGACAAGCATGACGTCAATATCTTCAGGAGGAACAACGCCAGTTTGATCACGATACGTGATAGAGAATCCGTGAGAAAAGTACAATGATTTTCCCTTGGTCAAATGTGGTTTTAGTTTTGGCCAAAATGCTTTTTGTCCTGCATCTGAAAGAAGATAGAGGATAATGGTTCCTCTTTCAGCAGCTTCTTCAAGTTCAAATAATGTCTCCCCCGCAACCCATCCATCCTTAATAGCTTTCTCCCACGTCTTTGATCCTTTTCGTTGACCAACTATCACATTAATACCATTGTCCTTCATGTTGAGTGCTTGCCCTGGTCCTTGCACGCCATAACCGAGTACTGCAACCGTTTCGTTTTTCAAAACCTCTTGAGCTTTTTCAAGCGGAAATTCCTCACGGGTTACGACGGTTTCTTCGACTCCACCAAAATTCATTTTTGTCATATTTAAGTATATTAATTATTAATGTATGTCATTCCGAGCGAAGTGTAACGAAGTCGAGGAATCCCTTGTTTTGAAAAAGAGATCCCTCCATGCGCTACGCTTGGTCGGGATGACAATTAGCAACAACCTACAATTCTACTTTACCGCCACCATTTCAATCTCGATTAAAGCTTTGAGTGGCAATGCTGCAACAGCAAAGGCGGCACGAGCTGGCTTATGATCAGTAAAATACTGACTATAAATTTCATTCATTTTTGAATAATCACTAATATCAGAAAGATACACGGTTGATTTCACAACTTTTTCCAAACCTGATCCAGCTTCTTCTAAAACATGTTTCAAATTATCCAGTACCTGTTTTGTTTGATTTTCAATTCCCTCGACTAATGTTCCTGCATCTGGGTCAATGCCAATTTGTCCTGAACAAAAAACAAGACCATTTGCTTCAATGGCTTGAGAATAGGGTCCAACCACTTTTGGCGCCTTGTCTGATTGAATATATTTCATATAGTTATAAATAATTAATAATTATACTGTCATCCTCGCGCCTTCCCGCCTCTGGAGGGAACGCGGGGATCCAGTCTGGATTCCCGTTTTCACGGGAATGACAATGTCCTAGCTTGTAACCGCACCTTTTGATGCACTGCCAACAAGCGTTCGATATTTCGCTAACACTCCACGAATATATGGCGAATCGGGAGCTTTATATTTTTTCCTTCTTTCATCAAGAATTTGCTTGTCAACCTCAATATTGATTTCCCGCTTCTCCACGTTGATATCAATGATGTCTCCTTCTTGCACAATGCCGATTGTACCCCCTTCAACTGCCTCAGGAGCCACGTGCCCAATCATTATGCCATGAGTACCACCTGAGAATCTTCCATCAGTTACGAGCGCAACATCTTTGCCAAGCCCTGCCCCTACGAGCGCTGAAGATGGTGAGAGCATCTCTCGCATGCCTGGACCCCCTTTTGGACCTTCGTGTCGAATGATCATAACATCTCCATGATGAATTTTTCCGTCAAGAATAGCAGTCATTGCATCATCTTCACATTCAAATACGCGCGCAGGTCCTTTGTGCTGTTTGAGCATTTTTCCAGAAAGTTTCATTACTGAACCTTCTTCTGCAAGAGCTCCTTTCATTATAATGATATGTTTTCCGGCAGGCGCAAGGGGTTTTTCAATTGAAAAAATTACGTCCTGGTCAGTTGGTCTGTCAGGTGCATCTTTCACATTTTCAGCAATCGTTTTTCCAGTCACGGTCATACAATCCCCATGAATCAGCCCCGCAGAAATAAGCATCTTCATCGCCATTGGGATCCCCCCAATTTCATCCAAATGCTCCATCATATAATCTCCTGAAGGACTAAAGTTTCCAATGAGTGGGACGTTTTTCCCAATTGTTTCAAAATCATCGATACTCAATGGAATATCCGCTTCATGTGCGATTGCGAGCAAGTGTAATACTGCATTTGTCGATCCACCAAGTGCCTGAACGACAACAATCGCATTCTCAAATGCTTCTCGTGTCAAAATATCACGCGTTCGAATTCCCTTTTTCATCAATCCAAACAAAGCATCGGCGGTGCGCTTAACGTCATCAATTTTTGTATTTGATACATGCCCATCTCTCCCCATTGCAGGATGAGACGCACTCCCGGGGACTGACATACCAAGCGCTTCAAGAGCAGATGCCATCGTATTTGCTGTGTACATTCCGCCACATGCTCCGGCGCACGGACACGACTTACACTCAATTTCATGAAATTCTTCCGTAGTTATTTTGCCCGCACTCAGCGCTCCAATTGCTTCAAATACGGATACGATATTCAGATCCTTTCCTTTGTGCGACCCAGATAAAATAGTCCCCCCATACAACGTGATTCCAATTGAATTGTTTCTCGCAAGGGGCATAAGAGATGCAGGGATTGTTTTGTCACAACCCGATAAGGCAATCGTACCATCTGCTGCATAAGCCTCACTCATCATCTCGATTGAATCGGCGATCCATTCTCTTGAAACGAGTGAATATTTCATTCCTTCTGTTCCCATGGTTTCTCCATCGGTGATCACCGGAGTCCCAAACATATATGGCCTTCCGCCCAACTGAGTGATAAATTCTTCAGCCACCTTTGCCAGCTGATCAATATGCGCATTGCATGGAGATACATCAGAGTACGGAGAAGCAACACAAACGAGCGGCTTTTCAAAATCTTCATCTTTGTATCCAACGCCACGCATCATGGCGCGCGCTGCAGCACGTTTGATCCAATCTTTTGAACCAGGAATGCTCGTCAAGATTGCACTTCGTTTTTTTAAATCGTTTGTTTCATTGCACGCAGTGCAATGTTTTTTACATGATTTTTTCATAAATGATTACACTAAATACTGATAAAGCATCTGTTTTTCCGATAATTTTGTGTACTTCAATTCTATCGCATCCATTCGTTTCATAAGTGGCTCTAAATCTTCTTTAGTCCTGAGCTCAAATCCCACTAATGCAGGCGCTTTTTCTTTTTCAGTTTTTTTCATATATTCAAAGCGTACAATATCATCATTCGGACCAAGTGCCTCGTCAAGCATTCGCTTGAGTTGTCCGGGTTTTTGGGCAAATTCAATGAGGAAATAATGTTTTCGTCCTTGGTAAACAAGGCTTTTTTCCATGATTTCTGGATATCGCAAAATGTCATTGTTTCCGCCACTCAAAATGCACACAATTGTTTTTCCTTTGATTTGATCTGCCATAAAATCAAGTGCAGATACCGTTAGTGCTCCGGCAGGTTCGGCCACAATTCCTTCATTTTGGTACAACTCAATCATGGTGATACAATCCTTTCCCTCGGGGACAAGTAATACATCATCAACATTTTTTTTAACTATTTCAAATGTCAGATCACCGGGTGTTGCAACCGCTGCACCATCAACAAACGTGTTAATTTTTTTCAAGGTAACAATTTTATTTTGCTTCAGTGATTCTTTCATGCAGGCAGCTCCTTCGGGCTCAACGCCAATAATTTTGGTATTTTCATCAGTATTTTTTAAATATGTCGACACACCTGAAATTAATCCTCCCCCACCAATACTGGCAAAAACATAGTTAATTGTTCCTCCAACTTGATCGACAATCTCTTTCCCAACCGTTCCCTGACCCGCGATGGTAAGCAGATCATTAAACGGATGCACATAGATAGCCCCAGATTTTTTTTCAAATTCTCTTGAGGCGATACTTGCATCGTCAAAAGTCGTCCCGACAAGTTTAATGTCAACAAAGCCGTCTCCAAATTGCTTGACTTTATCAATCTTTTGATTTGGCGTGATTGTCGGCATAAAAATAGTACCGCGAATTTTGAGTGCATTACAGCTCCATGCTACGCCTTGTGCATGATTTCCCGCACTTGCACATACAATTCCTTGACTTTTTTCAACATTGGAAAGCGAAGACAGCTTATTGAATGCACCACGAATTTTGAAAGATCGAACTTCTTGCAGATCTTCTCGTTTCAAGAAAATAGTTGCATGATATTTTTTTGATAATCGCGCACTCTTTTGCAATGGTGTTTTTTTTGAGACACCTTCAAGTCTTTTTGCAGCATCTTCAATATCTTTTTTTGTTACGCTCATATGAGTTTGTTCAATCCATCAACATACGCTTGAACAGCGGCCACAATAATATCGGTGTCTGATCCGAATCCATAAAATACTTTATTTTTATACTCAAGTTGAACATTCACGCGACTTACGTCGTCACTTCCCTTTGTCATTGCCTGAATCAAAAACTCCCGTAAAACGGGGAGCGACTTCTTTATCACTTTCGCTTTTATAACAGATGCATTGACCGCTTGATATGAAGCATCGACCGGGCCATTACCATTTGCCGATGTAGTGTATTCAACACCATCTACTAATATTTTCACCGTTGCCATAGGTTTTAACGGATATCCACAAACCACTTCAACAAGTTTTGTTTCAATTCTTTTTGGAGAAGTCAAAGTTTTACCCATCAACATATGAAGATCTTCATCGAGAATTTGCTTTTTAGAGTCGGCAAGTTCAAGAAATTTTTCATATGCATTTTTCAGTTGAGCGGGCTTTAATTCATATCCTAATCGTTCGAGATGATGATTGAGCGCTGCTCTTCCAGAACGCGCTGATAATACAATTTCAGACGAGGCAATACCAACATCGTGTGGGTCAATTATTTCATAATTTTCACGCATTTTGAGTACACCATCCTGATGAATTCCGGAGGAATGTGCGAATGCATTTTTTCCGACAATTGCTTTATTAGCCTGGATCGGCATATTCATAAGTTTTGCGACAAGTCGACTGGTTGGATAAATCTTTCTTGCATTGATGTTTGTGTCGTATGGAAACGCATGTGTTCGCATAATCATTACTACTTCTTCAAGAGATGTATTTCCCGCACGTTCTCCAATTCCGTTCATCGTAACCTCTACCTGTCGCGCACCATTTTCAACACCTGCCATTGAATTTGCCGTTGCAAGACCCAGGTCATTGTGACAATGCACGGAAATAATTGCGTTACCAATGTTTGAAACATGTTCCTTCAGGTATTTTATTTTTTCTCCATACACATGGGGGAGATTGTATCCGGTTGTATCGGGGATGTTGACCACCGTTGCGCCTGCCTTGATGACAGCTTCAATCATCTGAGCAAGATATTCAAGATCTGCACGTCCCGCATCTTCTGCATAAAATTCTACGTCTTCGACAAATTTCTTCGCATACTTCACTGCCTCAACACCACGCTTGAGAATATCCTCTCGGGTTGATTTGAATTTATACTTAATATGCATATCTGATGCGCCAATACCGGTATGAATCCTTTTTCTTTTGGCAAACTCTAAGGAAGCTGCTGCTGCATCAATATCACCTTTAACGGCACGAGTCAAAGCACAAATAATTGGTTCTGACACTGCTTTTGAAATCTCAACAACTGATTGAAAATCACCTGGGGACGAGATGGGAAATCCCGCTTCGATAACATCGACTCCCAATGCTTCAAGTGCTTTGGCAATTTCAATTTTTTCTACGGTGTTCAGTTGACAACCCGGAACCTGCTCTCCGTCACGCAGCGTTGTATCAAAAATATGTACTTTTTGCATATTAGGTGTTAAAAACTGCTATACGTCCTGATTGGACAAATTCTTTTATTCCAAATGGCTTCATGAGTTCGTGAAATTCGTGAACCTCGCGTTCGGTTCCCGTAATTTCAATTACTAAGTAGGTCTTCGTAACTTTAATAATCCGCGTATTTTTTGATATCGTGATCAAATGTTCTATTTCCTCTCTCTGCTTAAGTTTGTTTGCTGAAACTTTCAGCAACGCAATCTCTCGAGGAACTAGATCTTCATCAGTACTATCTATTACTTTGGTAACTTCAATAATTCTATACAGTTGCTTAACAATTTTTTCGACAAGCTCAGCCTCTGCAAAAACCACGACGGTAAAGCGCGATTGATCTTCTTGATTGATCTCAGAAACCGTCAAACTTTCAATATTTATTTTTCGTCGTAAAAATAAATCAGCAATACGATACAAAACACCCGGTGTATTTTCGGTAAATATTGAAATGGTATATAATGTTTTCATAAATTATTTTTTTATTTTAATTACGAGAGTCTCACTTCTTCTACTGATGCTCCTGAAGGAACCATAGGGAAAACATTTTCCTCTTGTTCGACTTCAACTTCTAATAGATATGGACCCTTATGATCTAACATCTTTTCGATTCCTCGATTTAAATCATCTCGGTCTGTAATTTTTTGCCCCTCAATGCCATATGCTTTTGCAACACCGATAAAATCGGGACTTTCCATCTGAGTCATCGAATATCTTTTATCAAAAAATAATTCCTGCCACTGACGTACCATTCCCAAAAATCCATTGTTTAGTATGACAATTTTAACCGCAATATCATCTTGAACCAACGTAGCAAGTTCTTGAATATTCATCTGAATTCCACCATCTCCCGCAATACATATCACGTCTCTTTTGGGAGCTGCACATTTCACCCCCATTGCAGTGGGTAGTCCATACCCCATTGTTCCCATTCCTCCTGATGAGTGAAAGCTATTTGGTGTATTGAAAGAATAATATCGTGCAGTTATCATCTGATGCTGCCCAACATCCGAGACAACGATGGCTTTTCCTTTTGTTGCTTCAGAAATTCGACAGACTGCTTCGGCCATTTTTATTTTTCCTGTTTTTGGATTTTTTACTTTATCCCAAACAAGCTCTTTTTCTTTTAAATCATTTGCCTTAAAGCGTAGCACCCATTCCTCATGTTTTTGTTTATGCATCAACTTCGATAACGCGCAAAGTGCCAATTTTGCATCGCCCACAATTGGTACCTTCGCCTGAACGATTTTATTAAGCTCCGCAGGATCAATATCAATATGAATTACATGTGCATCAGGTAAATACTTTGACAGATTCCCCGTAACCCGATCATCAAAACGCATTCCCACGGCAAGTACAACATCTGCTTTATTTGAGAGAATATTTGGTCCATAATTTCCATGCATTCCTAAAAAACCAACATGTAGTCTGTGATTGTTTGGAAACGCAGATATACCATGCAATGTGACAGCAACCGGAATATCACCTTTTTCCGCAACAGTCAAAAGTTCATCATACGCTTTGGAAATATGTATCCCATGTCCCGCTAAAATGAAGGGTCGTTTTGCTTGATTCAATAATTCTGCAGCAAGTTCAATTTGTCGGAGATGAGGTTTGACCGTTGGGTTATAACTTCTGAGTTTTATCGACTCAGGATACTCAAAATCCGACATATTAAACTGTGCATCTTTGGTGATATCAATGAGCACGGGTCCCGGCCTTCCGGTTCGTGCAATGTGAAATGCTTTTTTCAGAATAGAGGGAATTTCTGCCGCATCAGTAATCTGATAATTCCATTTCGTGACCGGAGCAGTAATTCCAATTACATCTGCCTCTTGGAAAGCATCAGTCCCGATGACTGATGATGTCACTTGACCCGTGATACATACCATGGGCACGGTATCCATCATCGCGTCACCTAATGCAGTCACTAAGTTGGTAGCGCCCGGTCCTGAGGTTGCAAACGCTACCCCTGGCTCTCCAGTAATCCGACCCCAGCCTTCAGCCGCATGTCCCGCTGCTTGTTCGTGTCGGACAAGAATGTGGCGAATTTTCTTGTTCTCCAGATAATCATACAACGCGTCATAAATTGGCATAATTGCCCCACCGGGATATCCGAAAATGGTTGTTACTTTTTCATGCAACAGTGATTCTATAACGGCTTGTGAACCTGATATTTTGTTCATTTATTTTTAAAGGCGAAGATACCTTTTTGCGAAACAATCGCCTGGGCCCCTCTGGGTAAGGCGGTGAGCAAAAACGGTATCAAGCAAAAAACTTTAAACTGTTATTATTGTTCTCCAACTTTCATATTTGTCTTCTTCCCCTCTGACAACTTTGAAAAAGAGGTCTTGAATGGTACCAGCAATTTTGCCTCTTCTTCCCGTACCTACTTTTCGATGATCAATCTCTGAAATCCACGCAACCTGCGCACCAGTTCCACAGAAAAATGCCTCATCTGCAATATAGAGTTCGCTTCGGTCAATGGTGCGCTCTTCAACAGGAATATTCAAATCCTTTGCAAACTGAATGATCGATCGTCGAGTGATCCCCTCAAGAACATCATCGGTCTTTGATGGGGTTATGAGTACGCCATCTCGTACGATAAACAGATTCATCGCAGATCCTTCTGCCACATTTCCCGCTTCATTTAAGAAAATCGCTTCATCAAAGCCATTTTGATTTGCCTCTTTTTTGGCAAGTGCTGAATTGATATATCCACCGGATATTTTTGCGCGAGAAGGAATTGCATTGTCTGAAATTCTTCTCCACGATGATACGCACACTTTGACACCCTTGTCGATTGATAAATAATTACCCAAAGGAATCATGTATTCAGCAAAATAAAAGGGATTGTCTCGTTCCAAATTTGGAGTAAGACTTAAGCTTCCCGCATATGCAAACGGACGAATATAGGTATCAGTCTGTGGCGAATTTTTCTTCATGAGCTTCATCGTAATATTGATCAAGTCTTCCTTTGAATACTCAATAGATTCTCCGAGAATTTTCAAAGAATTTACAAATCGCGCCATGTGATCATTTAATCTAAAAATAGAAATATATTTTCCTTTTTTACTGTAATATCCTCGAATGCCCCCAAAAATGCCGGTTCCATACTGCAATGCATTTGTTTGAATATTTACCTGTGCCTTTTCAACAGGAACAATTTTCCCCTGAAAAAATGCATACGGTAGTGCGTTTGTTTGTAAGTGTCCCATATTTTGAAAATTAAATTGGTAATTTAGGCTATAAAAAAACCCGCCTGTTGGCGGGGTGCTTATCGGACATTCAAGCTCCTCGCCGCTATAAGCGGTTAATAAGGAGAACGTAAATGAATGATGTGTAATTTCTCATACGATAGAATATTATAAAGCAGGTTCCTGATTATTACAAATGAGTATATGAGAGTTTATCTTGATAGTCATATTGTTCATAATCCAAATGTAGGTAACATACTCACCTACAATAGACTATTTAACATAATGCCTAAATATATAATAAGACCAATAATAGCAATAATAGTTTGCCATATATAATGTCTTTTCTGACGCGAAACTACTATTGTGTGTGCTTTTTTATCATGCCATGCTTGTTTATACACATCTTTTTCTACATTAATATACCCAATACCAAAAAGCAGTAAAGAGAATGGCTGCAGAAGTGAACGCGTGAAGGCATGTTTGACAGAAACACTACTACCGACTTCTGTAACCACCATCATTCCAAAAGCCTTTTTGCCCGGTGTAGTGGACCATCGCGTAAGGAAAAATGTATGATAAATGACATATAATAAATAAAAAGTTAGGTAGCCAACTATAGGAAAAGTAGGCATCTTAAATCGGAATAAAAAGTATAGCAAACCTATAATAAAGACTATAACAATGTTAATTCCAAGTATGAGAAAATAGTCAAAAAAGTAGGCAGCTGCTCGTTTTGTTAGACTTGCATATTTGTATTCTGAATCGATTTTTTCCATATATCAATCTATTTTTACACCATCTCCCTTGCTAAGACAAATGAGAGCATTGCTTCAGAGACGACGCCAGCCCGAGGTACCACACAAATATCTGATCGTTCAACGGTTGCATCTGCTGATTGCTTTGTTTTGATATCAACAGTTTGCAGTGGTTTGTAGAGTGTCGAGATAGGTTTATGATAAACACGAACAATGATTGGCATTCCATTGGTAACCCCGCCCTCAATCCCCCCTGCACGATTGGTTTTACGGAAATACATATCTTTGTCATTCCCGTGAAAACGGGAATCCATGGATCCCCGATCGGGGTCGGGGATGACAGAAGATTCAGGATGACGATAATGAATTTCATCATGCACTTCTGAGCCATATTTTCCCGCATTTTCAATCGCCGGTCCAATCTCCACAGCCTTCACTGACTGGATGCTCATCATCGCTTGTGCAATCTGTCCATCAAGCTTGGTATCCCACTGTGCATAATCTCCGCGCCCTGCAGGCACGCCGACCGCCCATGTCTCAACAACGCCACCAAGGGTATCTTTGTCGATTCGAGCACGTTGAATAAGTTGTTTCATCTCACGAGATTTCCCCGGATCAACACAGCGGATCTCTGGATCATTTTCATACGTATTTTTTATATAATCAAATGAGTATTTAGAATCAACTTTTATATCACCAATTTGCAATGTGTGACTCGCAATCTCAATATTTTTGGTCAGCAAATACTGTTTGAATATTCCTCCCGCTGCAACGCGCGCAGCGGTCTCACGAGCAGATGCGCGCTCCAAAACATTTCGGACATCGTCAAATCCATGCTTTTGTACTCCAGCAAGATCTGCATGTCCTGGTCGTGGTTGAGTTACCTTTGCTGATTCAACTATTTCATCTGACTGTTCTTCAATGCTCATCTTATCTCCCCAATTGTTGTGATCTTTGTTCCAGATGATCATCGAAATCGGACTTCCGATAGATTTTCCAAAACGTACCCCAGAAAGTAATTCTGCTTCATCCTTTTCTACTTGTTGACGACCACCCGAACCGGCACCAACCTGACGTTTCTCAAGTTCACGATTTATAAAATCTTGTGAAATGGGAATGCCCGCAGGCATACCATCGATAATTATCGTTAGTCCTTTGCCGTGAGATTCTCCGGCGGTCATGAGTCGTATCATAAAATTGTATATTAAAATCTTAATTCATTTAATTTGAGAGAAGTAATCAAAATTTTAGAGCGAGTTCGGCTATGTACTCAAACAACGTTAACTCGCGAGTAAAATTTTCGATTACGAGCTCAATCGACCATAGATCCTGAATTAAGTTCAGAATGACATACTTTCATATAAATTGTTCATTTCTGTATAACTTATCTGCCCCGGCGCGCTTTCTCCCCACTCAGTAGATGCATAGGTGAGGTAGCTCCCGAGCAGTGGTCCAAGAATACGTGTTATTTTTCCAAGCTCTCCCATTCCAATCACAATCCGATCTTCCGTATGTGGCTTATTAGTGAGCAATCGATATATTTTAGTAACTTCGTGATCTTTTTGTATCATCATTGCAATTTTAATAATATCCGGCATATGCATATTTATATCATGAATAATTTTTTGCATATCCCAATAGGTCGGTGTCATCTCAAAATTATGATAGGAAATAATCAATCTTGTCTTATCACTCCGACCAAATTCATGGCGCTTCATAGTTGAAAGCTCAATATCAACATATTCAAACATGCCAATGGCACATTGTAATATTTTGATTCGCTCTTCTTCTGCTCCTTCAAAATAACCACCTTCTTTTTGGTCTCGACAGGTTAAAATCGCTGGCACTGAAGTCTTTGCTCGAATTATATCAAGATCTTTTTTTTGCAAATTCTTAATGAAATCAGTGCGTAGCTCAACCATGTTTGATATCTCTTGGGTCTTTTCAAGATTTTCAAGAAAATGTCCAAGGGTATCTCCGATAACGGGTGTGCATATGCGAATGTTCATTTTGTGTTCATTAAAACTTCTCTCATCACGTTTTCTGGTGCCTCTTGACCAGTATATAGTTTGAACTGCTCAGTACCTTGATGTAAAAGCATCTCTGTGCCATGGATTATGGTAGCTCCTTGCTCCGTTGCATCTTTCAAAAGCTGCGTCTCAAACGGAGAATAAACAGCATCAAATACTAAGTGATGTTCGTCAATTGCAGATTTTGGCAAAGGAGAGATCCCTTCATTCTTTCCCATCCCCATTGTTGTCGCGTTCATAATAATGTCATAACCCTTCATTTCTTCTGAAACTTTATCCAATGATCGAGCCTGAACTTTTGAATCAAGTTCACGTGCTAGAACCTCGGCCTTCTCAATCGTTCGATTGAAGATCGTAAGTCTTGCCCCTTTTTCTACCATGCCAAAGCCACACGCGCGTGCGGCACCCCCCGCCCCAATGAGTGCAACTTTTTTATCCCTCAATGATCCATACTTTTCAAGTGGAATAACTGTTCCCAGCCAATCAGTATTATAACCAATCAACTTTCCGCCATTATTAACCACGGTATTTACTGCACCAATTTTTTTTGCAATTGGATCTATTTTATCCAAGTATTGCATCACTTCTACCTTATGGGGAACAGTACAAGTAAGCCCGCGAAAACCCATAACACGCATTGCGGTAACAACACTTTTGATATTTTCGACTCGAACACGTGATGCAACAAACACAAACTCATGATCAATTCCTAATTCAACATAAGCGGCATTGTGCATTGCAGGAGAAAGAGAATGCTCGACTGGGTCACCAATAATAATACAGAGTTTTGTTTTTCCGGTTATGTTCATAGCGACATGTCTCTAATAATTTCAGTAACAATGATTGAGATTTCTTTGTTGTCTGTTGATATAACTATATCTGAAACATTTTTATAGATTGGTAATCGAGACAAGTAGAGTATATGTGCTTTTTTCGGATTGGTAAATAAGGGACGCGGTCTTCGATGATTTTTAACTCGTTTTTTTATTTCATTGAATGACGTGTGCAAGTAAATAATTTTTCCGTCATTTTGTTTTAGATAATCAATATTTTTTGAATTACCAATCACCCCTCCGCCGCTTGCGACGATGATATTTTTCATCTTCCCTACCTCCATAGCCACTTCTGTCTCCAACTCTCGAAATCTACATTCTCCAAATGTTTCAAATATTTCTGGCGTACTCATCTGGGCCTTTTGCTCGATCAGGTCATCCATATCGACAACGACACGACCCAAGCGTTTTGCCAATTCTTGTGAAATGGTAGTTTTACCCGAACCCATAAAACCAATGAGAATAATGTTCATGATACATGACTAACTGCTATTCCAATATCTGGTAAATTATTCCAAAACTCAGGGAATGTTTTTTTGACCACCTCTGGGTTGTTGATTTTCATGCCCGTAAGCTTTGCTCCCGCAACAGCAAAGCTCATCGCCATTCTATGGTCATTGAACGTATCAATTGTTGCAGGTTTTGGATTCCCTCCGTGAATAATGAGCGTATCTTCATCGGGTGATTCGGTTTGAATATTCATTTTCAAAAGCTCACTCTGAAGAGCTTTCACTCGCTCTGTTTCTTTCACACGCAATGATCGCACACCAGTCAACACCGTCTTTCCCGGTGCAAATGCTGCTAATACTGCAAGAGTTTGTGCTTGATCGGGACATAACTCCATATCAACTTCAATGGGCCTTACCCCATGACCAGTAATAATTACTTCATTGGGAAAATATGAAACTTCATTTCCCATGGAACGCAGCATGTCAAAAAAGGCCTTATCTCCTTGCTGAGTATTTTGTTTCAAATTTTTTAACGTAATCTTTGAGTGAGCCAATGCGGCAAATGCCGCAAAGTAGCATCCCGCTGAATAATCACCCTCAACCATATACTCTTCAAGAGAATACTCTTGATTCGGATAAATATTGTATGAGTGATACTCATCATTTTTTACATTAATACCCCATGCTTTCATCATGTCTATCGTAAGATCAATATATGATCTTGAAATTTGCTCCGTAGAAAGACGGAGTTCCAATCCTCCAATTGCAGGTCCAATCATGAGGAGTGCAGAAACATACTGGCTACTAACGTCTGCTTTCATATCGATTGATCCTTTTTTCAGCGATTTTGAATTGATAAGTATCGGCGGGTACCCATCAATATCTTCATATTGTATATCTGCTCCCAAACTGCAAAGCGCATCAACAAGATCTCCAATTGGTCTCTTATTTAGGCTTGCACTGCCAAAAATGCGTTTTTTTCCAGAAACAAGACTGCACAGTGCGGTAATAAATCGAATGGTAGTACCTGAGTGATTTGTATTAATTTCAAACTCATTATCTTTGACATCATAAATATTTCCGATGACATGAATACTATCTTTACAATGAATGGTTTTTATTCCCAAAGTGTTTAATCCTTCAACCATTGCTTCCGTATCTTCACTCCATAATGGGTTATGAATAATTACGGGATTTTTTGTTAAAGCACCCATTATAAGTGCGCGATTTGTGACACTTTTTGAACCTGGAATTTGGACAATAGATTCTATCGGCTTCTGCAATTGAGTTAGTGCAATGGTATCCATAAATTAGGTCAAAATATAATCGATTCCTTCTCGAACAAATTTCTCACCAATTTCAATATTAAAATCGGCTTCACCAATTCTTGTTAGGAGAGTCCATTTGATTTTTCCCCCCCTATTTTTTTTATCAGTGATGAGCATATCAAATACTGAATCTATTGAGTTTGTTCCTTTGAATCTGACGGGAAGTCCTACTTGAGAAATCGCATCTTCAATCTTCTTGAATTCGCTCTCTTTGATCATGCCTAGTTTCTCAGAGATTTTTGCTTCCGCAATCATGCCAATTGACACCGCTTCTCCGTGAAACAATAGCTCATCCGTATTCATGCTCAAGGATTCAAGAACATGACCGATGGTATGACCAAAGTTCAGGAGTTTCCGTGCGCCAATTTCTTTTTCATCCTCTTGTACAATTTCTGCCTTGATCTCAACAGAACGTGAGATAACCCCGATCAATTCATCGGCACTCATATCAAGAGGAGATTTCCGTGATGCTTCATCAAAATATTCGTTGTCAACGATCAACCCATGCTTCAAGACCTCAGCATATCCCTGAAGAAATGCTCGATCAGGCAATGTCTTAAGTGTGTCAATGTCAATAAGTACTGCCTTTGGTTGCCGAAATGCACCAATGTAATTTTTGAGATGACCCAAATTTATCCCGGTTTTCCCGCCAACACTTGCATCTACCATTCCTTCGAGCGTCGTTGGAATTGAGATATAATCAACTCCGCGAAGATACGTTGCCGCTACGAATCCCGCCATATCAGTGACTACGCCACCGCCAAGAGCAATAACTAATACGTTTCTATCAAGTTTATTATCTGCCATATCTTGCCACATCTTTTCAACGGTTTGCAGGTGCTTATTCTTTTCACCGGCCTCAAAAATATACGTACGGACGGTTTTTTCGGTATGTTCTTGCAATGACTTTTTTACCATGGGGACATAAAGATCAGAGATATTTGAATCAGAGATTACATAAAAGGCTGTGTATTTTTTTACCTCTATATAATCAAAAATAGAATGCAATAATCCAGACTCAATGAAAACAGAATACGTTTGTGGTGAATGTGAAACCACGATATTAATATCTTTCATATTATTTAGTATAAAACGTTCCGCGCTTATACGCACCGACCATCCGATAACGGTGGGTAACTTTTTTTAATATGTTTTCGAATGTCTCTATGCTTCCTTCTGGAATCTCGACGTCAATCCAAAATTGATATTCCCAATCTGAGCCCGGAACCGGTCGAGATTCAATACGTGTCAAATTTCCCTGAGCATCGGAAATTTTCTGAAGCACATTGACGAGGCTTCCTGGTTCATGCTTTACGGTAAAAATGACCGTTAATTTATTTGCATGGTTAATAGTACTATTTTGAATTCTTGAAACAAACACCCATCGCGTCATATTATTTTGATGATTTGCAATATTTTCTTGAATGATTTCTTGATCAGGTTTGACGGATTGCAAACTTGCTATTGCAGCAATATTTTTGTCATTTTTATCAGCAATCAATTTAACAGCTGCAGTAGTACTTTCAATTGGTCGCGCGATAAATGAATGTTTTTGGATAAATTCTGTGCATTGTGCGAGTGCTTGGGGGTGAGAGTAAACCTCTTTCACATCTTCAATTTTGGTTCCTTTTGGACCAATTAAGTGGAGTCGAATATTCATTGTTGCCTCGCCAATAATAAAAAGCTTGGTATTAAAAATCATGTCAACATTGGTATGAACTGAACTGCTTGATGAATTTTCAATGCCCAGAATTCCAATTGCGTCCTTGTTTTTCAATACCGCTTCTCCCACATGCTCAAAGCTCGATACTGAGATTCGTGTCTGATCTGAAAACTCTTTTTTTGCCAATATCTCGCTGTATGACCCCGTCGGTCCAAGATAATAAATATTCATGATTTCAAGTGATTCGTAACTGATTTGTATGCGTTGTTAAATTTCTTAAATTCCTCTTGAGCATACGGATTGTAATGATATATGTCTTCAAAAAGCTCCATAGAGTCATTGTTCAAAACTTCCATCATATCAAACATTCTCGAGGCAGATTCTGTATCGATCAAGCTTCTCTTAATATCAAGTTGATGAAGGACACCACCAAGTAAGTGGGACAAAAATTGAAACTGTGCTGTCTTTCGATCATGCGCTTCAGGTGACATTTCGATAACTTTGAGTATCGTTTTGAAGGCTTCGTAAATCGGATCGTAATTCATTTTATTAATTTGCAAAGGATACATGACTATGGTGAGCTTCGATAAATCATGCTCCACCTTTTCATATGACGATGACCCAAACATTGGATGTGTGGAGATGATTGAAGTATGTTTTGGCAAAAACTCCTTCATCAATCGTGCGGGAAACACATTTACTGAACAAACATCCATAACAATTGATTCTTGGTGAATGTGATCAGCGATTTTTGATAATACTTCTGGAAGCGATCGAATTGGAACTGCGGGAATAATCAAATCAGACGATACAACTTGTTTAAATGACATAACGCGTTTATCTTGATGACTCTGTGATGAAATCCGAATTTCTGCATTTGGAAATACAACTGGTAGTACCTGATCTGCAAAAAATGACCCAAATCTTCCATATCCGATGATGCCGATTGATGAAACAGTATTATTCATGGTTCTTCTCAATTTCCAACGCATGTTCATGTATGCTATTCCATATTTGTTTGATCAAAACATTGGATAAGCCAAGTACCGTTCCCGCCTCTAATCGATCCTCTAAAAGAGCCCGCCACCTCTTCTTGTCAAATGGAGCAATGCCCTGATCTTTTTTAATCACTCCGATTTTCGCTACACAACGCATTCGTTGTGCAAGGAGATCAATAATTGAATGGTCGATCGAATCAATCTGTTTTCTGTATTTATTTAAATCATCCATATCATGGGTATATTTATAATTTCTTTAATTATTACTCTAAAGTAATGCGTTCTGTGGAATCAGGTGAATCCGGTTTTTTTGGTGGCATAAGATCTCGAAAGGTTGACAAAACTGATACTAACTCTCTCAACTCTTTTACGGTGATGTGCTGATCAGTATCAGTTTTTGAGGTGCCGACTTCAATTAGTACGCCATCATAGAGAAAATCACTACCACTTATTTTCATGCGCATTGCCTCGGTGACTGCACCAACAATATGTGATCGTAATTTTGGGCCGTAGGAATGACTTGGATCAAAGAACATTTTAGCGCCAGGTGTTGAACTCTTTACGCGTCGTGCAATATTATGCACAACTGCATTTCGAAAATCTCCTTTTCCTGGGACATCAACTCCACGATGAATAAGAACAATGTCATGCTCTAGATCACCAACGTATTTTGCAAGTCCTGACCAGGTTTTTTCCATTGTCGTCTTTCCTTTGTAATCCAAATGATCTGCAGATTGAAGATGATCGCCAATCCATTTTCCATTTTTTATTCCCACATGCCATCCGTTTCTGCGTGCAAATACTGCGGTTTGCTCAATGTGCCATCCCAGTTGATTAACCGAAGGATTCCAAGGTAAAAACATTCCACTGGGGAGTCTCTTCTCAAAAGAAGGAAGTTGAATAATTGGATTCATTATTTCAGTTGCAATAAGCATTCCGGTGCGTTTCATTATTTTTTCAGAAAGGATTGCGCTGGGAATTATTTGCATATCTGCAATTGTCCCCCCTTCAATCAATGTTTTAATGTTGTTTTGATAAATCTCATAATCAATTCCCATGCCTTCTCCTGAAGAATCAAGGTCACTTCTTGATTTCAGACCCACAATCCGGGTTCCGGCCACAGCCTTCTGCTTTTTCCCTGACCGATTTACTACTGAAATTTCAGCAATCTCAAGAATTTCCGGTATATTTTCATTATCAACTGAGCATGGCCCAGCAATGATCGTGAGTTTTGGATTATTCATAGTTTAAATTAATTGACTCGTCCCAAAAAAAAGCCCGCCTATTCTGGCGGGTGGGTTTCCGTTGTTTCGTTGTTTTAGTCACAACTTCCCACGCCGCTTGAAGCGGTAAAGTAAAAATATCGTCCAAAGGACGATCGTCCTGTGGACGAAAAGAAAAAACTGTGGGTAATTGCTTTAGACATACGATACATTTTAGCAAATATGGGCCAGTTGTCAAATAAAGGCACATGAAATATATCAAAGAAGAAGGATTACTCCCAGACCCAAAATCATCATTCCAACTCCAGCAAACACATAGGGAACAATATTAAGTCCACTGACCGGAGGTGGCGGAGTGATTGTTGGTTCGTCAATAATTCCTGTTTCCTCTGGTGTTGGCGTCGTAACCATCACGGTAACTGATGGGTTAATCGAAGGGGTTAATGTGCCAGAAGGTGTAGCCTCGACTGAATCTCCGAGCACCTGCTCTCCACTTTTTATCAGGGTAAATCGGCGACTGAGCTGTACCACTTTTCCCGTCTTATCTTTGGTCGTGGCAGTTAGCGTATACGTTCCTGGTGAAATTTTTTTATTGACCGGAACATCCCATTCTCCCTGCTGATTCACCTGAACACGTATAGAAAATACTGGTTGAGCGTTAATATTAACCCTGACATATTCGCCAGGAATTCCATATCCTTTGATGAGCGGAGTAGTTCCGGGAACCACCGCATTTTGCTTTGGATACCGAATCGTAACTTGAGCACTCGTTATATTCGAATTGGATGATATCTTGGAATCTTGAACAGCAAGAACATCCGAATCAGAAATAAATGAATAGTTATTTCCGAGAACAATTGATTCCGGTAAGGGTCTTGAGCGCTCAAAGGTACTCCGAACCATTGATCGTTGGGTATCATTGAAAAGTTGAAGCGTTATGGGATCATTTTCACCAATATTTACCGCGTTTGATGAATCTTTATTTATTAAGTACTGTAAGGGGATGAGCCACTCACCGGTTGAACCACTTACTGCAATGAGCGGGTGAGCATTCCCCACAATAAGCATGGCAAGAATTTTGTCCGCAGGTTCATTGTTTGAATAGTAAACTGATCCGTACATCGGAGAAAAAATGGTAGCTTGCGCCGAATCCTCAAGAGTATCTGCACTAAAGGTATCAGTTCCTTCTGATTGAATTACCTCATTGTTACTAATAATTTTATAGTAATACTTTGCTGAAGGATCAAGGTTGCGAAATATGGCAAAATGGTAAATTCTCTGTTCCTTTTCTCCGTCTGAATCTCTCTCATCAAATGCGATCGAGTCAAGGTTATTGGGGTTTTTCCCGTACAATAGCCATCCTTCATCTGCGGTGTCAACTTCCCAAAATACCCCAAATTGTTTTGGTGACATATTTACAATTTGATGATCAAGAAGTGCACGCTTGGATGCGCGTGTGGGTGCAGAATCCTGTGTAAAGAGAAACAAACCTAGTGCAATAACAATTACACCTGCAACACTCGAGAGCATTTTAACGGCATTAAAACGAGATTTCGTATATAAATCTGAATACATTATGGTTGCTTCTGCTTTAATATTTCTAATATGTCTGTATTTACATTATAGTCGAGAGAATATGATTCGATCTGAGTATCTGTTGGCGTTTCTTCTTTTATTGCTTTTAATTCCAACATCACCCATGCTACTACCGTGAGAAATATAGTGATCGCAATGATGAGGAGATCTTTTTGTTTCATAAGTAATATGTCCGAACTAAAAGATTAATTACCATATTTTCATTTGTACTATCTGTTGAAAGACTAATCGAGTCATACGTTTTCAAACGTCTTTGATCAATTAGGTGATTAAGAAATTGAGTAATTTGCGAAATTGATGCTGTGCCTTCAATGGTAATGGTAAATGACAACAAATCTGGTTGTTTCGAAGAGCTTCCTGCTTCATTCCCTGCACCTGCGCTATTTTCACTCATACCATCTCCTGTTATCGCTTCAACATCAATAGCATTAGCTACATCTTCGCCAATATTTTCAATAGTTCCCCCCATATTTGATCCTGGATCTGATCCAGAATTTCCTTTCAAATCTATACTTTCAATGGTCAGAGATTTCACGATAAGACCTGAGTCTGATGCAGTTTTTGAGATTTCATCAACTACTTTTGCAAGCTCTGGGGTTGATGGAACTGCCTCATCAAGTACTGATAAGCTATCGCGATATTCTTCCATCAATGATTGATAATTTACGATCTGAAGAATTACCTCTTCTGATTTTTTATTTTGGAGACGAAGACCCTGAAGTTCTTTTTGCAAACGAAAGGCTGTTGATAAATTTGGTTGAATGGCAAAAATTATAAAAAATGAAAACGCCAAAAAAAAGAAGATATGATACGAATAGTTTTGTATTTTTTTGTCTTTGAGCAATTCAAGAAGTTTTTCTTTATTCATATTACAAAGTAAACTCAGAAAGGTTCATATTGAAAATAAATCCCTCTTCACTTTTTTCAATATTGCTTAAATCTATTTTTTTAAATCTCTTTTCTGTTTGAAGATCATCATACAGCGTTTTTACTGGATCGATCAATTCTGAAACCCCTTGAAGAACAACGCCGTCACCGGAGAGTTGAAAACTTGAAAGTCGAATTTCTTGGGGAAGCTTATTGGAGATATAATTATATTCTGACTGAAATGACTCTTGTTTATCAAGAAGTATCGTTACTTGTTTCATTTTTGCATCAACTTCTTGCACGCGACTCAACAAATCTTTCGTTGCTACGATAATAGACTGTTTCTGATCAGCCTTTTCTTGTAGATCGACAATGTCTTGATCTACTTTAAATCGGAAAAAAAAGACACAAATCGCGACAAACTGAGTTATGACCAATATGTATCGAAGGTAATGAAAGGCAAAATAAATGATCTTATCTGTCCTATTTTTCTCAGGTGCTGGAAACAAATTGATCAAGTATTTCATGATGTTTTCTTCATCAATCTACTAACATTTTGCTTAAGTCTACTTGCTTTATTACCGTGAATCACATTTCTTTTTGCCGCCTTGTCAATGAGAGAGTACGCATTTGAAACAAACTCATTTTTCTTTGTTTTTACTCCTTTTCTTGCGGTACGAATAACATCATCAACTTTCTTCATATACGTTGCATTCTCCTCAGTTCGGCGCACGTCCTGTTTCATTTGTTTTATTGCTGATTTTATATTTGGCATATTTTTTTGTTCTTGTCACCTCCTTTCATTGTACTAGAATCCCCACCATAAAGTGAAGACCTAAAACTATTAATGTAAGAACCTATTATATAGGGAAAGCTCTATAGATCAAATGATGTTTCGAGGAGTCGTTCACCATAACTTCCGGAAAACTTGAATACACCATTTATCGGTCCGTTGATTTCATGATACCGACACACACCTGAAGAACAGGTGCCAAAAGTGACTTCCTCTTCGGCATTTGAAGATCCATTGACTTCAATTTTTCCAAAAACCCCTTCAATGCTTCCACTTTTGGTTTCATACGATAGTTCATACTCTATCTCCTTGGTACCTGCTGGGATGCCAGACAGTCTGATAGTAGCCTCTGTATTCCCTTCTATACTTGCTTTTACCGATGAATCTACTGTCGGGATTACCTCCGTAGGCTTTTCAAAAACAGAATCCTTTTTTTCTGCACTTTGACCTGATGGTTTTACCTTCATATAGAAATAAAGGCCAACTACAATCAGCACAAAGATAATGACGCCAAAAATAATATATTGTTGTTGAGGTTGTTTCATGGTAATTACTTTCAAATAATTAATAATGCTTTTGTGCTATATATTTTTCATGATGTGCGAAATGAGTTCGGTTGATGCAATCCGCGTCTGTTTCATGGTGTCTCGATCGCGAATGGTTACAGTATGCTCAACAAGCGATTCATAGTCAATAGTTACACAAAATGGCGTCCCCGCTTCATCTTGATATTTATATCGCTTTCCAATATTTCCTCGGTCATCCCAGTATGTATGAAAGTGTTTACTGAGTAATTCAAAAACTTTTTCGGCTTTAGAGACAAGTTCGGGTTTATTTGAAACCAGTGGGAAAACAGCAACGGAATATGGCGCGATTGCAGGATTTATTTGTAACATTACCCTTTCCGCTTCTTCACGATATGAGTCGCACAGCACCATGAACATTAATCGATTAATCCCAACCGCAGGCTCAATAACATGAGGAATAAATTTCTTTTGGGTGTGGGGGTCGGTATATTGAAGATCTGTTCCAGAATATTTCATCTGTTGTTTTAAGTCGTAATCTGTTCGATAAGCGACTCCCCACAACTCTTTCCATCCAAAGGGAAATCGGTAATCAAGATCGTAGGTATCTTTACTATAATGGCTGCGCTCAGCATCAGTATGCCTTCTCCATCGAAGATTTTTTTCATTAATGCCAAGATCCTCGACAACAAACTTCCACATTGCATCCTGCCACATTTTTAACATTTCTTTTGGATCTTCTTTTTCAGGATCAAAAAAATACTCTATCTCTCCTTGCTCAAACTCAAAGGTACGAAAAATATACTGCCCAAGCGTGATTTCATTACGAAAACTTTTCCCGATTTGGCCTATCCCAAAAGGAAGCTTCACGCGGGTACTATCCAGTACATTTTTGAAGTTGGTAAAAATACCTTGTGCCGTTTCTCCACGAAGATATACAGTATCCTTTTCTCCTTCGAGCGATCCTAAATGTGTTTTCATCAGGAGATCAAATTGTTTCGTTTCTGAGACGGGATTTCCTTCAGGACTCATGAGTTTGTTTTTTTTGACGAATGTCGATAGCTCGTCGACTTTCATATTTTCTACAACCAGATTTTTAAATTCATCTTTTCCCTTCAGCCACGCTTCCACCAAATGGTCGGCGCGATATCTCTTATGAGTCACGGTGTCTTCGACGACCGCATCTGCAAAACTTCCCACATGTCCTGATGCTTCCCACGTTTTGGGATGAAGAATAATCTGAGAATCAAGACCTACCATATCTTTTCGCGTTCGAATAAAGCGTTTCCACCAGAGCTCTTTAATGTTCCTCAGGAGCTCAACGCCGAGCGGACCATAATCATATCCATTTGCAAGACCGCCATAAATATCAGAAGTGGGGAAAATGAATCCACGCCGTTTTGTCAGTGAAACGATTTTGTCCATAAGTGTATCAATGAGATAGTAACGCCTTAATGCATTTCTCTATGCTGCAAGGCAATAAATTACATTATAACACGTGGCGTGGAAGTCTTTTTTCCATATGATTTTCGGCAGTCAGAATAAGCTCTGAAAGAGACAGATTGCGATCGACGTACCCAAGAATTTCAAGTAATTTTTGAATATTTATTTTCAATACATTCTGGTGATCAGTTTTTTTACTCAACTGTATAAAGAATTGTTGGATTCTCTCAAAAACTTCCTCGTCTTCTTGTGCTTCCGGCATAAGTCCATCAATAATTGAGAGAAATAGGTAAATATGATCAATATACTTTTCAGTCCGGAGTGAGAGAAATCCTGAAATAAGCTCAGATGATTGGAGATAGTACATTTCTTTTGACTCCCGGATTTGTGCCCTGATGAGGTTTCCTGTTTGGATATGTGCCGCTCGCTTTGAAGTAATTTTCCTCACGCCTTTGACCATTAAAGTCATTTTGCCATTCTCTTTTGTAAAAACGGTTACTATTACATCTTTTTCTAATAGATTTCTTCGTTTCAGAACAAACCCACTTATTTTTTGTAGCCTGTTCATAGTTTATTTCTTCAGGCAACAATCACTACTCTAATACCGTATCTTCAGTAAATAATGCTGAAGATTGCTTTTTGCCATCAATTTCTACGGTAAGCGTCTGTTTTTGCACACCTGGTTGTTTTTGAATATACAACTTGTACCCATCTTTTTGAATTGAACTTGGTAGTTCGTACTTTATCTTTACGGTAGCCGCTCCCTTTGGATCAACGGTCATAAACCCTTCAAAAACCGTCTTATCAAGTTCCTCATAAGTTTTCGTATCAGTTTTTGATCCTTGGAAAGATACGAGTTTAGAATCTTTTGGTACATAAAAACGTATCCAGTTTCGAAGCGTTGCATTGAGGCATAATCCCCCTCGTTCAAGATTACAATCTGATGCTGGATGTGGATTTTTGAATTTCATGGTGACTTCACGTATCACTTTTCCCGCTTCAAATGTTGTCGTTGAGATCAATTCCTCGTCGATAAACAAATTAGACTTTGCACCAGCAAAATTGACATTATTCACATGAAGATAATCTCCCTCTACTTCTATAATTCTTCCGGCGTAGTTCATGCGTTGTACTGCTGTCTGAGCATCTTTGTCGGTAAAATAGAGCAATATATGCTTTTCATCGAGATTTTGAAACATGGTCTGTGCAAGTTGTCCCCAATATTTTGATGGTGAGAATCCAACCGCTTTATAAAAGAGTTCAAGCATCAGATTGCCCAATATTCTTTTTCTATCTACCTTTACATAATTCACCGGACGATCTACGATATCAAACAATGAATAAATAACTTGTGGACAATCGCATCGTGCATCAGTTTCTGCAGAAAAATTGAGACCATTTACCTGAGTGTCACCAAAGATTCTCAACATATCTACGAGAACTTTTGAATCCATAGCGATGATTCCGTCATAATCAACTTTTCTTCCTGATTTTTGATAGAGAGAATCAAAAAGTTTGACTGATTTGACAAAGTCTGGTGAAATGTTTGAGTCTCGAAGATAGAATTTAGTGACATTTTTATGATATTCAAGAATCTCCTTTGGTGCTGCAGGATGTACCGCAATCGAATTATCAAGATCATAAATATCGCTTGAATCTTTGATAGAGATTTTGCCTTTGTTAATATTAAATACCGCAAAGAAGGTGTAAAATCCTCCGGTCGCTCGTCGTTCTGCAGTATTTTGAAAAAGAATTAAGTAGTTTTTTTCTTCCTCAGCACCAAGTATTTGTGGCAGTTGTTTAAGCAATGGTTTTGCATCTACAAACAAAGAGGCCATCCCCTGAAATTGGTCTTTACCTTGAATGATTTGGGCACGAACTTCTGTTTCTCCAATTTTTTCTGGATACCGATCGGGGTCAATTTGTTCTATGCGTTTCTCGGCTTCTTCAATATTTTTAGCAACAGAATCGATGCTTTCAAGCATCTTGTCAAGAGTTAAGACAGCTGTTTGAAGTCGTTCTTCTGCACTTTTGTCATAAAAATTCTGCTCACCTTGCTTGAATCCAATCAGATCTGCATACGGATAGATTGCTTCAACCGATTCATCCACGGCTTTGATTACATATCTCCCGGCTTCAACGCCATTTTTAAAATCCGCAACATATGGAATAAAGGTCGCCCAATACACCGATTGTGATTCTTTTTCAAATGCTGCATATTTTTCTACCAGTGTATTTACTCGTGCATCAATTAGGTCAATATCATTGAGTTTGATATCAGCTTGAAGTTTTTTTGCCTCATCGGCAACTTCCATTCCCTTTGCTTTGATCTTCATTGCTGGCGCATAAGCGAAAATATACCCAAGCACGGCAAGAATAACGATGAGCACTGCAAAAACACCACCAGCAATAAGCCACGGCTTTTTATTGAATTTAAATTGAAATTTCTTCATGGATTTATTTTCATTACTATCTTTTGGATTTATTGGTCGCAATATATTTTTCATATTTTATTGTCAAAATTAAAACCTTCTCATTAAATTAATCAGAGAATATGTTAATTGTAATTGGTCTATCTATAAATTCAATCTAAGATCATACCGCTCCCTTTCCCGTAAGCATGATGAGGGGTGTTTTCGCGATGATGATGAGATCATTTATCAGTGATATTTGTTCGACATACCTTGCATCGATCACGATTCTTTCATCGAAATTTATTTCAGATCTACCCGATACCTGCCAAAGACCGGTAATTCCCGGCTTGACCGAAAGCACCTTGGTAACAAGCTTTTTTGCATGAGGATATTCTTCTTGCTGATTTTCAAGCTCATCAGGATAATATGCGCGTGGACCGACCAAACTCATATCACCGTTTAAAACATTTAAAATTTGCGGAAGTTCATCAAGGGAGTGCTTTCTAATAAACTTTCCAATGGGAGTAATGCGTGGATCATTTTGCAATTTATAACTTCCTTTTTTATATTCTTTGTAAAGTTCCTTTAATCTTGGGTCCGTTCGCAGAAGTTCGTGCGCATTTTGCACCATTGAACGAAATTTATACATCTTAAATCTTCCCCCATGTTGACCTATTCGTTCGGGCACATCAGCAAATATTGGACCTTTTGAAGATATTCGTATAAATATTCCGATCACAATGGCCGGAACGCCAAATATTACCACCAAAACAAGAGAAAGGAGCACGTCTATCACGCGCTTGGTAAAGCGTTGATATATCGGGCCAGATATCAAAGAAGTTCTTTCTTGCATGTGGTTTGATAATAATTTTAGGTTAGCTTTTCATTTTCCGTCCCTTGAAATCCTTCAACAATTTTTTTTATCTGTTGTACTGCCGATTTACGTGCAACAAGAAGCACATCTTCGGTATTTACTACCAAAAGATCGTCAAGCTCTACACCAACAATCATTTTTTTGTCATCATAATTGTATACCAAGCTATCTTGTGAATTTTCAAGAAGTACGCGCCCTTTTGTAATATTGTCTTCTCTATGGTGTTCTAATGCCTCTTTTAATGCTTCCCACGCACCAACATCACTCCATCCAATATCTTCATCCACCACAAATGCCGATTTGGTATCGATTTTCTCAAGTACCGCATTGTCAAAACTGACTTCTGGCATTTCTTTATAGTGCTTTTTCAAATTCTTCTTAAATTCTGTGGATGATTTTGATGCAATAATTTTTTCTGCTGTTTCATATATCTCAGTAGAGTGTTTTTTGAATAAAGAGTAAATGTACTGAGGAGTTGATACAAAATATCCCAAGTTCCAACAATACTTCTTACTATGAAAAAAGGTCTCTGCAGTTTTAGCATCCGGTCGATATTTAAATGCAGCAAATGAACTAAGGTTGGTATCTGCAGTTCTCGCAGCTTTGCTTCCTATCTGGATCCACCCAAGATTTTCAGAGGCAAAACGCGGCTTTTGACCGATAAAAACAATGCAATTTTCTTTTTTTGCAACGAATGCACCGACATCCATGATGATTTTTTTGAAAAGCTCAATTTTTTTTACCAAATGGTCACTCCACAATATTATGACGGGTTCGTGGGGAAATCGCTGTGCAAGGTACCCCATAATCAGACCTACTGCTGGACCAACATCACGTTTTGCGGGCTCAGCAATAATATTTTCACGAGGAATAAATGGCAGTTGATCTTGAACCATATTCACATATTGCTCGCCGGTTGAGATAAATATATCTTCAGCAGAAAATTCTGGCAAAAGCCGCTCTGCTGCAAGTTGTAACGTAGATTTATTGCCGACTACTTTTTCAAATTGTTTTGGTGATTTTTTTCGAGAAAGTGGCCACAAACGGGTTCCTACTCCACCGGCAAATATTACTGCTTTCATAAAAGCTCATCTGTAATGAGTAATTTGGTTTTTTTTATAAATAGTTCTTTCGAAAATTTCTTCAAAAACGTCTGACTATCACCTAGATTGTACTTTCTACGCTCAAATTGTGCAACTGCATCTCCGAGAGATTGCGATGATTGTTGAGAAAAAAATAATCCCGTTTTGCCTTTTACAACGGTCTCTAAAGAACCGCCTTTTCCATATGCAATCACTGGACAACCAAAAAATTGGGCTTCAAGTGCCACATATCCAAAATCTTCCTCTTGTGGCATGATCAAGGCTTGGGAATCTGCGTACAATTGTCCCAACTCAGCATCAGTTGCATGCTGAATGAAATGAATATTTTCTCCGGCAATGCTCTTCAGCTTTGTGAATTGCGTGCCGGTTCCAACGATAATCAATCGTTTTTTGGGGAATCTTCGAAAAGTTTCAATCACAAGATCTACTTTTTTATACGGCTCAAGTCGTGATACTACGAGGAAATAATCATTTGAGAGTATGCGTGATCGATTACTATTTTTAGACTTTATATTTCTCCAATATTCATAATCAAATGGTGGATAGAGCACTTCTGACTCTCGATGGTAATAGGTCTTGCATCGATCAGCAACTGCCTTCGAGATGGAGATGATCTTGTCCGGTCGTTGCGACGCGACAAAATCCCATTTTTTCAGATGATTAATAAAAGGTCTTACAAATAATTCTGTCATTTCAGCTTTCCCAAATGTCATTCCTCCCAAGGCGGGAATCTCTTTCATGTAGTTTTTTTCCTGTGACCACAACCACCGTGTAGGAGTGAGCAATATGCAGATGTGTTTTGTCCCTGGATGGGTAATTACTGACTTTGCAAATGAAGAACTCACAGATATGACGAGATCATATCCTCTCAGATCAATATTCTCAAAAGCTGATGGGTAAAGAGGAAGCGAAAGGATGCGTTTGGTTTTGATATACGACGGAAGATTTTGAATGAATGAAGTATGAATCTTTGGAAGAATAGTAACCCATGGCGCCTTCTCTCTATTCACATAACTCGTATACCACTGAGCTTCAGGAAACATCTCATGAAGTACGAGAAGCATCCGCTCAACGCCACCCCATGAATCCATCCAATCATAAACGATTGCAATGCGTCTCTGTCTCATAAGAGTATTATAACGAACAAACAAGAGACAGCTTGTGATTCTACAATTTGCTGTTCATCACCGTTGAACCCACGCCAATATTCATTTCAAATAAACAGCCGATACTACATCGATGACTTTGCATAAATCTTCTTGATTTCATTGACTAATATCACATCTTATAGTATATTCTCTCCATGAACGAACAACCATCCAGATTCTCTACAAGAATAAGCATCCCCGGTACTCCTGTAACGACCGGAAGAATCGCTCGCGCCATTCATGCAATTGAATCGCCGAGAGCAGCAGAGAATTTCATCATCCCTAATGGTCTCACTGCACGGAGAGATGATGAGTATATCTATTATGATGTTCTCGACGCTGATTATTTTCAACCGTGGTTTAGTGGCGCAGTGCTCGGAAGACATCCCCAAACAAATAAGCGGAAAGATAATCATTTTATGACTGCTCAAATTAATACCTCAGATCCAAACGGAAGAATACTCCAAGAAATGATTGGATATTCGAAACTTGATATTTTTCTCGCTTCAAACGAACATAAAGCTGAAAGGAGAATTGCACATATTATAGAATACCCTTCAGAAGAAGACCATATCATTCCTGAGGTTGTTGTGAATACCAAAGACACCCCGGGCCCTCTAGCTGCAGATATTGCAATACAGATGCTTGGTCATACTGGACGTGTTCAAGATCAACGGACTATCGGTGATTTCGTCTCGATTATGGCTCCATCTCTCCGAGCATTGTTCACTGAAAGAGAACTTATTATCCGCCTGATTCGAGCAAGATACCCCCTTATAGAAAGCTTCAATCCCACTCAGGATCACAAAGAAGTCGTTATGGGCACCCTTGCAGAGGAATTAGTTGGAGCTGCGTCAGACGAATATATTGACTAATCCCTCAAAGGGAATATTGGATTAATCCTTTCGAAAATTATTTCTTCTTTTTATTTTGCTTCGGTTTTTTTGTTTCTTTTTTTCGTGCATTATTACCTTTTGCCATAATTTTAAAAATTAATGATAATAAATTTATAGTACCATATATTTCAATTATGCAAAATGGTTATTTAAGAAGTTTTTCCTTCTCTTCCTTTGTCATATTCTTAACTTCAGATTCACGCCGTAATGCTGCAGATCTTCCTTCATATTGCTCTGTATGAACTAATTGCACCGGACGATGCGATCGCGTATATTTTGCCCCTTTATTACCATCCCCATTGTGTTCTGAAAGTCGCCTGTTCAAATCAGTAGTAACACCACTGTAAAGAGAATTATCAGCACAACGGAGAATATAAAAGAAATATTGCATACGAATACTATTGACTCAAATCAAAGACTGATAGATTTTCAATGTTTCTGTGGTCATTTTTTCAAATGAAAATGTATTTATAAAGGGATTTTTTGATTGGTGTCGTAATTCCAAAGGAACATTAGTCAACGCTTCTGCGATATCTCGAATATTTTCCGGATCAAAGGAGTGGTAATTTCCCCCCAAAACCTCTTTGAACACCGGAATATCCGATGCTATGACCGGACAACCAAAATACGACGCCTCAATAAGAGGAAGGCCAAAACCTTCTGAAAGCGATGGATTTACCAAAGCTTGTGCATGTTTGTAATAATATACAAGCTCTTCACAACCCGCATTATGATCAAATTGAACATTTTCAATATTTTCTTGCTTAATCTTTTGCTTCAGTTTTTGAGCAAACATATTGTCCGGTCCGATAAGATTGAGATAAATGGGATCACCCAGTTTTTTAGATCGGTTTGACTGAGAGAATAATTGAAATGCTTCGAGGAGTTTTTCAACATTTTTATGCGGATAAAAATTGCCAACATACAAAAAATAGGGGCACGTCAATGATTTTTTTAATTCAGTATTCTCTGATGCATTCATCAAGTCAATACTTACCCCCTCATAAATAGGGATAATTTTATTTGCACCCTTATTACCGTACATATGCACCATTTGATCTTTGACGACTTGTGACGGAGTAATAATCATTCGTGCCTGTTTAATCTGCTGGGATAAGACATATTTAAAAGCCAAATGTTTTATTTCAAATAATAAAGGATTCAACGTTGACGCTTTTCCTGTTTTAAACAGGAGTGGAGTCACATCGTGTACAGTGGCAATAAATGGGCGTCTATAGAGCACGGGATAACTAAAGTAGGTGAAATGCATCAGATCGAGTTGATCACGCATAATAGCACGATAAAACACCGTCTGTTCACGCACCGAGTGCCAGGGAGCATTCACTTCACGAATATGGATACGATTATCATTAAAATCAATTCTTCCCCTGTCTTGTGGCAAGATATAAACAAAAATTTGTACCGAAGGAGAGAGTTTTTTTGGTACATAGTGAAGAAAATTTCGAAGATATGTTCCAACACCGGTTTGAGAATAGAGTCGCGCATCGATGCCAATTTTTTTCATAGACTCGATTTTAATCGAATTAAAAAGAATACCATCTGGTCAATAATCCATGGATATTTTCCTGCATAATGCTTTTTATAGAAGATCAGCATCGAATCATAAAAGTATTTTTTTGTCCGTTTTTGAGCTTGTTTATTTTTTAATCCACTTTGATATTTAAGGTGCGTTACCGTTTCATTTGGATAGTATAGTATCTTCAATCCGAGAGCTTTAATCCGAAATGATAAATCTAAGTCTTCTCCGTACATAAAAAACGTTTCGTCAAACCCACTGAGCTCGTCAAGAACTTTTTTCGGAGAGAGGTAAAATGCGCCACTTGGTGAATCAATCTCATGGATTTTTGAGAGATCAAGATGCGTTAAGTGATACCCTCCAAACAGTTTTTGAAGTGATGGTACGCGGCGGGTCATTCTTTCCAATTGAGCAAAATAGCAAAATGAGTTCCATAGGGTAGGAAATCCTCGATGAGAGGCTGGATCAATATTTTTTGTCGGAAGTTCAACGCGTACGGTGAGTGCTCCAAGATCTTTGCTAGAGTCTGCAAATTTTAAAAACTCATCCCAGTCAAGCTTATCGATAATTACATCAGAGTTCAGAAACAGAATATATTGCCCTGATGCATTGTGAAGCGCTTGGTTATTCCCCTTTGGAAAACCTTCGTTTTGTTGATTAAGCATTGAACGTATAGAGATGCTTGTTGAAGAATTTTTCCGTTTGAATTCAGCTATCATGTCTTGAGAACCATCTTCTGAAGCATTGTCCACAACAATGATCTCACTCTGAAAAGAAGTCGTCGACAACGATTTTACTAACTTTTCAAGACAAACACGCGTAATGTCTTTGGTGTTATACGATAAAATGATGACCGAAAGTTTTGGCATAAAGTCTATTCATATAGTAACAAATTGTCTCTGTAAGATATACAGAAACTGCAATGAATATCTTGAAGTATTTATCGTTTTGGAGATTGCTTTTTGCGACGTGCTTTTCCACCTTTTCCGACCTTACGTCGTTCACGAACACGAGGATCACGAGTCAAAAGTCCTTCTTTTTTAAGAAGAGGTCTGTATTCTTCGTCAACAATGCATAATGCCCGTGAAATACCATGTACAACAGCGTCAAGTTGCCCACTTTTTCCACCACCACGAATAAGTATACTGATAGCAAAACGATCTACACTGTCCGTCAGCTCTAATGGTTTTATCAATGTTTGCTTCTCTGCTTCAGCAGGAAAGTATTCTTCTGAAAGCTTATCATTTATCAAAATAGCTCCTTGTTTTATTACTGTTTTACCAACGGTCACCGATTTATCTTTCTTTGAAACAATATAAAGTCGTACACGAGTAGTGGATTCTCTTCTTCTTCCAATCGCTTCGTAATAGGTGATATCTTTCTTTTTTTTTGGCATAGGTATGAATTATAGTAATATTATTCTGATTTAGTTTCTGAAACTTCAATTTTATCAGCGTATGGATGTTTCTCATCATCAAAGATAAATAATCGTGCTAGTCTTTGATCACGATGTTTATTTTTGGGAAGCATCCCTGAAACCGCACTTCTTATCACTTTTTCCGGACTTATTTTCATAAGTTCATCAAATGTTCGAACAGTTCTCCCTCCGGGAAAACCAGAATATGAATCATATTCCTTTTGAGAACCTTTATTTCCTGTTACTTTGATTTGAGCTGCATTTATCAAAACAATATTGTCGCCTCCATCAAGATATGGCACATACGTTCGTTTGTGCTTTCCTTGTAAGAGTGTGGTGATTTTTGACACCGTTCGACCAAGAATTGCATTCTGAGCATCAATTAAATGCCATTTTCTTACTATCTCTGCTCCCTTTATTGATCTTGTTGTTTCGGTAACTTTTGTCATGATTTCAAGTAATTATTTTGTTTTTGTAACTTTTTTTGTTGGTTTTACTTCTATTTTTTTTGCTTCTGGTTTACTCTTCTTTTCTTCAACTGTTGTTGGACTAAGCTTTGCTGTTTTTGTTTGATTTGTTTTTTTGCTTGATTTTTTATTCTCCCAGTCGATCACAACAGGATGAGCCCATTCAACTCGAGCCATCATCGCTCCATCATTATCACGCTTCCCAAGTCGAACAATGCGGACATAACCGCCCGAAATCTTTGCAACTGCTGGCCCTATTTGATCAAACAGTACTTTTTGATATTTTTTTTCTGGAAAATATCGCAATAAATAATTTTTATTGGACTCTGAATATACCCGTGTTTTACTGACAATACGATCCATATACACTTTCAGTGCCTTTGCTCTCGTTATAGTCGTCTCAATTTGTGAAGAACTAATGAAATTCTTCATCAATTTGCGCATTAACATTGAGTTTGCGTCTATTCCTGATCCAAATGTAAATTTATTTGTTCTGTGTTGCATGTATTCGTTTTATTTCAATTCAAGTTCCATCTTTTTAAGTTCGTCATCGATAAGATCAATTGATTTCTTTCCAACTCCTTTGAGGTTGGTGAGCTCTTCACGACCTCGTTCAAGCAAATTTGCGACTGTTTCAATATTTTCACGAAGCAACGCATTGATAACTCTAGATGGTAAATTTAACTCATCAATAATGGTTTCATACACTTTTGAGCTTATCTGATTTTCAGATGCAGATTCTGCTCCACTATTTTCTTCAAACTCTTTTCCTTCGACGATTGTTGAAAAATGTTTTGAAAGGATTGTTGATGCAGTTTTTATTGATTCAGATGGGCTAACGCTTCCATCGGTGGACACTTCAAGAATCATTCGTTCAAAATCACTTTTTCGACCGACTCGAGCTGATTGTACGGCAAAACTTACCTTGGTCACCGGTGAGTATGAGGAGTCAGTTGCGATATATCCAGTGATCAATTCCTTGTCTTCGGAAGCCTGATATCCGTATCCTTTTTCAACAATGACTTCAAGATCAAGTTTTCCTTTACTATCAGTGATTTCACCGAGATACAAATCGCCATTTACTACTTCAATTTCTCCTTCAAAATCCTTTGCATATACTTTTGCAGGACCTTTCATAGAAATCTTCATCACAAAGGGCCCCTCGTCTGTGCCCTTAAATCGTACCTGCTTTAAATTGAGGACAATGTCTAAGACCGATTCTTTGACTCCAGTAATGGTGGTAAATAAATGTGCTGCATCAGTAAATTTCACATATGCGATCGCATATCCCGGCAGGGATGACAATAATGTTCGGCGCAAGGCATTTCCCAAGCTGTGACCAAAACTGGTATTAAGCGGCTCATATGAAAATTTACCGTACGTTTTTGATTGGATTTCACTTTTGACGGTAAACATTGGTTCTATCATAAAAAAAATTCAATTAGTAAATAATTAGCGAGAATAAAATTCAATAACTAACCTCAAATTCACCTGTTGTTCAATGAGTGAATTATCTGGTGTTTTAACAAGCGATCCTGAATCCTTTTTTAATTCAAGCCATTCAGGAATGATAATTTCATTTGTTTCACGAAATACCTGAATATACGGGATCTCTTTTGTTTTTGGCGACTTGAACGTCACCGTATCGTTATTTTTCAAAAGATATGACGGAATGTCCATATTCTTTCCATTTACCTGTGCATGACCATGTGATACGAGCTGACGTGCTGCTGCACGAGTTGGTGCAAGTCCGAGACGATATACCACATTATCAAGTCTTCGCTCTAAAAGCTCACTTAAATGCACAGCCGTATTACCTTCTTTTCGAGATGAAACCGTAAAATATTTTTTTAGTTTTGTTTCGGTGATTCCAAATATATATCGTAACTTCTGTTTTTCAGTCAGCTGCTTTGCGTGCTCTGAAACTTTTCTTCGATATCGTGCACCGTGTTGACCTGGCTTAATATTTATTTTTTTCAGAAGTGATGCGTGCGACTTGCTCCCGGTGGTTTTCATTCCCAGGTCAGTTGCCTGTCTGCGTGCAATTTTATTCTTTGGTCCAGTATATCTCATGTATTACAATAATAATTCAATTAATTAAACTCTTCGAACTTTTGGTGGACGAACTCCATTATGGGGGATAGGAGTTTTGTCAACAATTTTTCCAACATCTAAATTTGCTGCTCGTATTGCTCGAAGGGCGGCCTCACGACCAGGTCCAATTCCTTTAATGTAAATATCTACTTTTCGAAGTCTGTTTTGTTCGGTAGCTTTTGTGATCGCTGCCTGTGTTGTCACGGTTCCCGCATAGGGAGTTGATTTTCTTGTTCCGGTAAATCCATGCATTCCACACGAACTGAGCACAATAGTGCTTCCTTTTTCATCAGTAACCGTCACTAACGTGTTATTGAATGTTGCTGTTACATAAATACGCCCCGATTCAACAATTCGTGGTGCTTTTTGTTTTGTTCGTGTTTGTTTTGGTGCCATATGCTTACTTATAATTTGATTTTATTAATTCTGTTCTGTTTTTGCCCATGCTTCTTTCGAAAGTGCTCCAACAGTACGTCTCTTTCCTCGTTTGGTTCGAGCATTTGATCGAGTTCGCTGACCACGTGACGGCAACCCAAGAGCATGTCTCATGCCGCGATATGATCCGATTTCACGAAGCCGTTTAATATTCTCGCTTCGTTCTTCTCGAAGCGGCCCCTCAACTTTGTACTTATCATCAATAATGGTGATGAGTTTTTTTAATTGATCTTCTGTGATGTCTTTTACTCGAGTACTTGCATCAATCTTGGTGAGCTTCAAGATATTTTCAGATCGAGTCCATCCAATACCATAAACGAGGGTTAGGGCATAATCGATTCTTTTATTGTCGGGAAGAACTGCTCCTTTTAATCGCTGCATGATTATTTATTTAAATATAATTATAATTTCAATTATCCTTGTCGTTGTTTATGCTTTGGATTTCGTTTGCAAACAACAAACAAAACGCCTTTGCGCACAACATGAATGCATCCTTCACACATTTTTTTAACAGATGATTTTATATGCATATTATGATGATTTTCGATAAACAATTCGCCCGCGGTCAAGATCATACGGTGTCATTTCAACCTTAACTCGATCTCCCGGCAAAATCTTAATATAGTACTTTCTCATTTTTCCTGACAAATATCCAATAATTACCTTCTCTGATTCATCAAGATGAATCTTGAATAACGTATTTGGCAGGTTCTCGATTACCTCTCCTTCAAACGTCGTAATATTGTTTTTCATAGAAAGGTATATTCTATCATAAAACTACGCCAAAATGAAGGTTTCTTCTCCTTCAACCGCAATACTATGTTCAAAGCATGCAGATAAACTTCTATCTTTCGTAATTATTGACCACTCAACATTGGGTTCATATTTGATTTGGCCTGTCCCCATAGCATATATTATTTCAACAGCAATGGTTAGTCCCGGTTGTATCTTATATGTCTTTTCAACTGGTCGATCAAGATAATTAAACACATATGGATCTTCATGCAACTCTTTTCCAATTCCATGGCCCGTTAATTCCTTCAGAATATGATATCCCGCACCAGTCATTTCTCGCTCGATAAATCCAGAAATGGTACCCAAATATTCTCCAGCCTTCACTTTTTGAAGAGCCGCATCCAATGTGTCTTTTCCTTTTTGTAAAAATGCTTGTGTTTTACTGTCTCCTTCTTCTCCAACCACAAATGTCGTCGCATAATCAGTATGCAATTTCTGATGATATACGCCAATATCTACGGTCAACACATCTCCTTTTTTGAGTTTTTTTTGCGATGGTGGTGTGTGTACTGTCTGTTCATTTATTGGCAAACACGTCGTCCATCGATATCCCTTCACTTGTTGAAATGATGGCTCGGCTCCCCGTGCTCGGATCATTTTTTCAGCTGCCTGGTCAATCTCATTGGTGCTCATTCCTGGTTCTATTGTCGGAATCAGCGCCTCCACAACCTCCTGTAATATTTGACCCCCTTCTTTCATCCATTTAAGCTCTTGTTTGTTCTTGAGGTGTATCATCATAATTTAAGCAAAATATATTCGTCTATATACATCATCAAGCATATTGTACAAACCTTCTTTTGAAAAATTATTCTTTATGACAAAATCAGCAAATGCAATAGTCGGTCCTTTATTGAGATCCGTCAGTTCATGAATATCTCGCTCCTCTCCTACCGCAAGTTCAGTTCTATATGAACGCTTTGAAACTCTTTTATATCTAAGAGATTTGTTGGTAAATAATGCCAACAAATATATCTTGACTTCAGAAAAATGTTTTTTTAGATAGAGGAATTCTTCCCATGAATAGAGCCCTTCAATGACAACAGTATTATGTTTTTCTAATGTTTTTTCAATTTCCTCTTTGCTTAAAACAGCCATTGCCTCCATTCCAAATTTTTTTCGAAAATCTTTTCGAAGTTGATGATGTATTTCTTCAGTATGTTTTAATTTATTTTCATCAATATGGCTATTGATTACATTGCTAAATGAAATAATCGGTAAACCTATTTTTTTATAATGTTCTGCGGCTTCAGTCTTTCCCGATCCAGACATACCGACAATCGCAATAATCGACTTTCGTTTTTGTTCCCACGTTGCCAGATGATTTCGGACAAGTTGTTTTCCTAAGCTTTTGAAAATTTCCTTACTCACCTCTTCAATATTTTTTGTACCATCAACGGACACAATTTTCTTTTGGTCTGTGTAATATGCAATGACTGGCTCCGTATGTTTGTGGAAAAGTTCGATTCTCTTGATGACTGCTTTCACGGTATTGTCATTTCTGTTGTCATCTCGATATGCAATCCGCCACAAAGCTTCTTTGTCTGGGATTTCAATATAAACTACCTTATCGACATTGTTTATGAATTTTTTCGCTTGTGTTAACGTGCGGGGAAAACCATCAAGAATATACCCATTTTTGTACTCAGGACGGGAAAGATAACTATTGACAATTTTTATGGTCAGATCGTCTGGTATCAATAATCCCGATGACATTAAAACCTTTACTTGTTTTCCGAGCTTAGTCTTTTCTTTTGCAATGCTTCGAAAAATGTGCCCGGTTGAAAGATATGGAATCTTCAAATGTTTTGAGAGCAAATTTCCCTGCGTCGACTTTCCCGACCCCTGAATGCCAATGAGAACAAGTTTCATAAAGTATGGTTATTATTCTAACTTAATCAAGTTTTTTCTTTTCTTTGTGGTCTGTTTGTTTTTTGCATTTATTGCAAAATTTCCTGAGCTTCAAGGGTTCTTGCGTATTTATCTTACTTCTTACCGTTACGTAATTTTGCTGATTACACTCTTTACAAACAAGTCCCACTAATATTCTGTTTGATTTTGCCATATATATTACTCAATTACTAATAAAATCTGAGTTTCAATTATACACCATGATTACTTATGTTTAAGACATGGTAAATCGATCATAGTTTTTCATCACGAGTTGTGCATCGATTGTTTTGAATGTTTCAAGAACAACCGACACAACAATGAGAATCCCCGTTCCACCGATCACCAGATTGTCTAAGCCCGTAAAGCCAGATACTATTGCAGGAAGGATCGCAATTGATCCTAAAAACAACGCACCAAATGTGGTTATTTTATATACAACATTCTGCAGATACTTCTTCGTAGCTGACCCCGGACGAATACCGGGTACAAATCCTCCATTTTTTTGAATATCTTCAGATATTTTTTGTGGATTAAACACAATGACCGTATAGAAAAAGGTAAATGCTACAACCAGCACAAAATAGATAAAGTTATACAAAAATCCCGAAGGTTGAAAAGATTCAGCTAGAAATCGTCCAGTTCCTGCAAGAAAATCATTTGGCGCATATTGCAAGAAATTCCCAATTATCTGTGGAAACAATACGAATGATACAGCAAAAATTATTGGAATTACGCCTGCCTGATTTAATTTTAACGGTAAATAGTTATTTGCAGCTTGATACATGCGATTTCCTTTTATTCTGCGCGCATAGTAAACGGGTATTCTTCTTACTGCTTCATTGATAAATACGACCGATGCGATGACTAGGACTGAAATCGCCATAAAGATGATAATATTGAGCGCAACTTCTGGGTTGAATGTGGTAATGGTTCGTCCAAGAATAATTGGGATACGACCCACGATACCAGCAAATATCAAGATCGAAATACCATTTCCAATACCAAATTCACTAATGAGTTCTCCGAACCAAACCAGAATAAATGTTCCCGCAAGAAGGGTGAGAACAAATGAAAAGAACTCAATCGGTCCAAGAGTATCGATAATATTTTGATTCCTCAAAAGAACATATATACCAACCGCTTGAATCAAGGTGAGTGGAATCGTCAAAAAACGAGTGTATTGGTTTATCTTAAATCTTCCGTATTCCCCTTCTTTGGTCAGTGCTTCAAGCTGTGGAATGACCATGGTGACAAGCTGCATAATAATCGATGCATTGATATATGGAGTTAAGCCCAGTGCCATTACTGAGAAATTTATTAGTGTTCCTCCAGAGAAAATATCAAGAAGAGATAAAAATTGGCTTTGCGCAAAAAGAGCTCGAAGTTTAGACAAATCAATTGCAGGGACAGGCAAATAGGCAAAAATACGAAATACCAGAATGATACCAAAAGTGATCAGCGTCTTCAGACGAAGTGCAGGATCTTTTACGAGCAGGCTAAATTTGTTGGAAATTTCTTTCATGACGACACAGTTCCTCCGGCATTTTCTATGTGCTTTTGTGCAGATTGAGAAACTAATAACTCAACTGTTAGTGCCGTTTTTAGTTCACCATTTGAGACGACTTTTGCACCGCGTCCAATTTCTTTTTCGGTGATTATTCGCTTTTTCAGCAATGATTCAAGATTGACAACGTCACCCTTTTTATACGAATTGAGTTGAGTCAAAGAAATGAGTACTGGCTTTGGTGCAACTGGTTTATTGCGCCCTTTTCCTCGAAGAAGAGGAAATCTCTTCACCATTCGATTCTGTCCCCCTTCAAAGTGGAGTGGCATCGTAGTACGCGCTGTTTGATGACGAGTTGTCCCTCTTCCCGACTTTGCACCTGCGCGGGATCCAAGACCACGTCCGAGTCGTTTTGCTCGTTTATGAACTATTTTTGTTAAATTTGATAAGGTATTCATTGTCTTAATATTATAGTAACAGGTATTATGCTTTTTTTGCTTTTACTGTCTTCTTTTTGGTAATTTTTTTGACTGGCTTTACAGCTGTTTTAACGTTTGGTTTTTTTACTTCCTTTTTGCTCTTAACTTCTTTTTCTTTAGCAACTACTTCTATTGGTTGTTTTTTTTCTGGCTTCTTTTCATTTTTTTTAACAACTTCTACATCTTCTACCTTTACTTTTGTGGTAGATTTTCCCTTCACAATACGTGGTTTCATTTGCTTAATTGCTTCTATGACCGCGTATGCATTAGTGATTTGATTTCGAGTTCCAATGATCTTCCCTGAAGCATTCTGAATACCAGCAATGTCAAGAACAGCACGTACAACACCACCAAGCTTCAGTCCTGTTCCCGGAGGAGCAGGCTTAAGTAAAAGTCGTGAAGACTTGTATTTTATTTTTATTTCATGAGGAATCGTCTCATTATAAATAGGCAAGGTGACCATTCGTCGCTTTGCTTGAGTAATTCCTTTATTTATAGCAGGGGGAACTTCGCGCCCTCGTCCAAGACCAATCCCAACTTTTCCTTTTCCATCACCTACTGCAACAAGGGCAGAAAAGGTAACGTAATTCCCACCAGTCGTCTTTTTGGATACCCGACGAATGTGCAACACTCGTTCGTCAAACTCCTTATTTTCATTTGATTTTTGTCTTCTTTTTTCCATGAATTCTATATTCTACAATTAATTAATCTTACTTAAACTTTAATGCCACCTTCACGCAATCCTTCAGCAAGCGCCTTCACTCTTCCTGCATATGCAAATCTGCTTCGATCAAATATTGCAGTAACTATTTTCTTTTTTTTCAAAGCTTCTGCCAAATTTTTTCCAACTTGAGATGCTTGCGCTGTTTTCACCCCTTTTGATTTTTCTTTTAATTCTGTACTACTTGCTGACACAATTGTTTTCGCTGATAAATCGTCAATTGCTTGAGCATATATAAATTTATTTGAACGAAACACACAAACTCGTGGGCGCAAAGCTGTGCCTTGAATGTTTGGACTCACTCGATTTTTTCTTCGCTTATATCTTTGTAATGTTTTGTTTGTCATGATTTTATTTTATTAAGATGTAATTTCTTTATGCTGTTTTTGCCTTTTTACCTGGTTTTAACTTGATATGTTCACCTTCATATCGAATACCTTTTCCTTTGTATGCATCGGGTTTTTTAATTGATTTTATTTGTTGTGCAATCTCTCCAACTTTTTGCTTATTTACCCCAGATACAATGATTAGGTTATTTCCTTCTGTTGCGATTTGTATTCCTTCCGGAGCTGCAAAATTGACCGGATGTGAAAGACCAAGCTTTAATACAATACCATTTCCTTGTTGTTTTACATTAAACCCCGTGCCGATTACTTCAAGTCGCTTTGACCAACTTTGATCAACACCCCGGACGGCATTTGCAATCAAACTTCTCCAGAGTCCATGAACAGACTTATGTTTTTTTGATTCGGCTTTTCGTTCAATTAATAGCTCTCCATCATTTTGAGTAATTTTAAGCGTTCTCGGCAATTCAAGTGACATCGTTCCCTTTGTACCCTTTACCATAATATTCCTATCGGTAATTTCTACTTGAACTGAAGTCGGTACTGGAATTGATTTTTGACCAATTTTTGACA
>Ga0210057_1000831_pt1 | contig 49500 bp, 48 predicted proteins | sample CryGeyCG2114_010_2_FD_183968 | JGI IMG/M metagenome (GOLD analysis project Ga0210057, IMG submission 183968) | Groundwater microbial communities from aquifer - Crystal Geyser CG10_big_fil_rev_8/21/14_0.10 (SPAdes) (version 2) | ecosystem: Environmental > Aquatic > Deep subsurface > Groundwater ...
AAACTAAAAGATAAGCTCGGCCAGGCTTGTGAATTTTTAGTTTTTGGTAGTTATGTCAGTTATTATGGGGCTCTTTTACAGGGGATTGACCCCACCGCTATTCCTTTTGTAGATTTTTTTAAAGAACAGTTGAAAAAATAACTATGGATCTGTCAGTTATCACGGTTACTTGGAATTCCGCCAAATTGATTGGGGAACAAATTGAGTCGGTTAAAAATGGTTGTCAAAATATTAATTTTGAAGAGTTTGTGGTAGACAATGCTTCAAATGATGAAACTGTAAAAATTATAAAAGAAAAATATCCGTGGGTAAAATTGATAGAAAATAAAGAAAATTTAGGTTTTGCTGCTTCTAATAATATAGCCGCCAACTTGAGCGTTGGAGAATTTATATTATTTTTGAATCCAGATATGCGTACGGAAAAGGGAAGCTTGGATAAAATAGTAAGCTGGATGCGTGTTCATCGCGAAGTTGGTTTGGCTAGCTGTCGGTTGGTGGATGAGAATGGTGTTTTAAATTCTGATGCTCAACCACGTCGTTTTCCTGGATTGTCTGATCAACTGTCCATAATTTTAAAGCTTCCTCATATATTACCTTCTATTTTGGATCGTTATATGTTTAAAGATTTTGACGCTGATCAAGAACAGGAGGTTGACTCAGTGCGCGGTTCCTTTATGATAATTCGCCGTGAAGTGTTTGAAAAATTAGGTTGGGCCTTTGATCCAAGATACTTTATTTGGTTTGAAGACGTGGATATTTGTCGTGAAGTTAAAAAAATGGGATACAAAGTAGTGCACACCCCGATAATTTCATGTGTTGATTATGTCGGGCAGAGTTTTAAACAACGGACTACTCTTTGGAAACAAAAAAATTTTACGAAAAGTATGTTGCAATATTTTCAGAAATGGGAACCTTGGTATAAATGGATTTGGATTGCACTTTTTAGACCACTGGGAATTTTTATGGCTTTTGTTAATGACAAATTAAACAGTTAATTATGAAATTGTCTGTACATTTGGTTGTTTGGAACGGTGCTAAATACATACCATTCCTATTTGAATCTTTGCGCAAACAATCGTGTAAAGATTGGTTTTTGTATATCGTAGATAATGATTCGAAAGACAATACAGTAGAATTGATAAAAAGAGAATTGGAAAATTTTCCAATTTCATATAAATTTATTGTGAATTCGGTTAATAATGGTTTCGCTGGTGGTCATAATCAGGCTTACCAGGATACTGATAGCGAGTATTTTTTGTTACTTAACCAAGATATGTATTTAAAATCGGATTGTCTACAGAATATGGTAGATTTTTTAGACAACCATCATAAAGTCGCTGCTGTTTCTCCACGTTTGATGAAGTGGAACTTTGCTAAGGTGGCCGCTGTCGGTCTAGAAGAAAGTTTTAGCAATCAGATAGACGCTCTAGGTTTAAAAATTTTTCGTAATCGTCGTGTCATAGAACAATACACTCAATATGATTGGAATGAAGTAAAAAATAATTTTTTAAATAATGAATTGGAAGTTTTTGGCGCGTCCGGCGCATTTCCTATGTTGCGTCGTAGTATTATAGATAAGGTCGCTTTTTCCGGCGGACAATTTTTAGATGAATCATATCATGCGTATAAAGAAGATGTAGATCTATCCTACCGTTTACAAGAGGCTGGTTTTAAATCTTTTATAATTTTAGACACGGTATCTTATCATGATCGTTCAGGAGCCGGACCAAGATACATGCACGATTTCGCAGCTATAAAAAATAAAAAAAATCAATCATCTTGGGTAAGGTATCACAGTTATAAGAATCATTTACGCACGCTTTATAAAAATGAATTTTGGCAGAACTTTATCCTTGATTTTCCTTGGATATTATGGTATGAATTAAAGAAATTCCTATACCTTCTTTTGTTTGATCGATCGGTTATATATGGTCTAAAGGAGGTCTGGCAAAGTAGAGAAGACTTGAAAAATAAACGTGCACAAATAAAAATAATTAGAAATATAAAATATAGCGAATTAAGAAAATGGTGGAAATAATATGATTGATGTAAATTTAGTTTTTTTAAATTTTTTATCCAAGAATGATATTTTACGCGCGCTTGATTCGGTGGTCAAAGATATTGCTGATTCTTCTTATGATATTAAAATTGTAATAGCCGATAATTCTCTTAATAAAGACGGTATAAAAGAAGCTTTGGCAAAAAATTTTCCAAATTTTGAATATTTTAGCTGTGGAGACAATGTTGGTTTTGGCAGGGGATTGAACATGGTATTTTCCAGGGAATCAGCTCGTTATTATATGACACTTAATCCAGATACTGTCATACCAGATAATTCCCACACCATTGAGAGAATGATAAAGTTTATGGATGAACATCCGAAAATTGGTATGATTGGTCCAAAAATTTTAAATATGGACGGAAGTTTGCAATATTCTTGTTACCGTTTTGATTTCCCGTCTATTGCCATAAAACCATTTAAGCAGATTAATTGGGACAAAAAGTATTCTTGGGTAAAAAAATATTCTGATAGATTGTTGATGAAAGATTTTGACCATAATCAAACTCGTCCGGTGGATTGGGTTATGGGTTCAGTTATGATGGCTAGAAAAGAAGCGGTAGATCAAGTTGGTTTTTTTGATGATCGGTATTTTATGTACATGGAGGACTCCGATTGGTGTCGTAGGATGTGGGAAAAAGGATGGCCGGTTTATTATTTGGCGGAAGTAAAAATTTTTCATGCTCACGCTCGTGATAGTGCTAAAGTGCCAGGTATATTTAAAGCTTTTTTCAAAAATAAATTAGCCAGAATTCATTTTGTAAGTTGGCTTAAATATATTTGGAAATGGAAAGGAAATAATAAATTTTATTCTAATTGATATGTCTTATCCAAAAGTTGCTATCGTTTATTTATCCTTTCATTGTGAACCGTATATCGACGATGTTGTTTCGGCTTTAAAAAATATGTCCTACCCTAAGGATAGGGTGGAGTTTGTAGTTGTAGATAATCCCCATCCCACCTTAGGATCATCGATCCGTTATTTAGAGGAACATGTTATGTCTATGTCCGGTAAAGAGTTGCCTCACGTCACTCTTTTGCCACAAAAAGATAATCTGGGTTTTGCTGGTGGAAATAATATGGGGATAAAATGGGCAATAGATAATGGATTTGATTATGTATATTTTCATAATAATGACGGCTTTGTGGCGGCCAATTTTTTAGAACCACTGATTGAAGTGATGGAAAAAGACAGCTCTGTTGGTGTGGTTCAATCATTGCTCATGCTTTATCCTGAAACGGACTTATTGAATAGCACAGGAAATTCTTTCCACTATTTAGGTTTGGGCTTTTGTAATAATTTACGTGTCAAACGAGACAGTTTGAATTTAGAAAAAGTTTTTGAAACTTCTTACGCCAGCGGAGCGGCAGTTTTAATGCGTTGTAGTTTGTTGAAAGAGTATGGTTTGTGGGATAGTGATTTTTTTATGTATCATGAAGATATTGAATATTCTTTTAGATTAAGAATCGCTGGTTATAAAATAATGGTTGCATCTGATTCAGTCTTTTATCATAAATATTCATTTGGGCGCAATCAAATAAAATTTTATTACATTGAACGCAATCGCTTTGGAGTAATGTTGATGTTTTTCAAGTGGCCTACCTTAATTTTATTTTTACCTATGGGTCTGGTATTGGAAGTCGGCCTGTTGCTGTTTGCTATAAAACAAGGTTGGTGGAAAGAAAAAATAAAAGCTTATGCCTATTGGCTAAAATTATCCACTTGGAGGTTGTGGTTAAAAAAACGTCATTATGTTCAAAGTATTAGAAAAATAAGCGATCAAGAAATGATTAAAACCTTCGTTGGTACGGTAGATTTTAATGAAAAAAGTATAAAGAATCCTGTTCTTGATAATATTGCCAATCCGTTGATGAATTTTTATTGGTTGATAGTAAAGAATATTATTATTTGGTAGATATTGATTACTTTTTGAAATTCTAACAATTATGAAAAAGATTAGAAAAGCTATTTTGACTGGCGGGGGACGGGCTACCAGGTTACGTCCTGTTACCTCAACCATGAATAAACACTTGATACCATTGGCCAATAAACCGATGATTTTTCATGCCATTCAAAAGGCCGTAGATGCGGGTATAGAAGAAATTTTTATTAACACCAACCCAGGCGAAACCGATTTGCAGAAGTATATAGGGGACGGTGGTCATTGGGGAATAAAAATTAGTTTTTTTGAACAAACTGGAGGTCCGCAAGGTATAGCTCATGTAGTAAATGAAGCCCATAAATTTATTGGTGATGATCCTTTTTTATTTTATCTTTCTGATAATATAATATTGGGTAGTATAAAACCGATGTTGGATAACTTTGTAGAAAATAATTTTGATTGCATGTTGGCTCTTTCGAAAGTGCCGGATCCAAATCGTTTTGGTGTTCCTATTTTTGACGATAAAAATAATTTAGTAGATGTGCATGAGAAGCCTATTAATCCGCCGAATGATTTCGCAGTTACCGGAATATACCTATATGGAGAAAAAGTTTTTTTTGAGGCTTTTAAAAAGATAGGTAAGAGTGCTCGTGGTGAGTATGAAATTTCGGACATACATTCTTATTTTTTAAAAAATAATTTTAAAGTCGGCCATAAAGAAATTACCGGTTGGTGGAAAGATACCGGAGCACCAGTAGATTTAATATTGGCCAATCAATTGCTGTTGGAAGAAATGTCTGATGAAGATTTTAAAAGCTTAGGACAAGTCGATATTGGTGCAGAGTTAGCTGGCAAAGTAAAAATCGGAGTAGGTACAACTATAGGTAAAAATGTTAAAATTACTGGACCGGCAATTGTGGGTGAAAATTGTATTTTGAATGATTGTGAAATTTTACCTAATGTTACCATCGGTAGTGGAAGCGTTGTTAAAGGAGTGAGGATTGAAAATTCAATCGTCTTGGCCAATTGTCATTTATCCTGTGATTTGAAAATAAAAGACAGTATCATTGGTGGTAATGTGCAGATAAAAAAGAAAAATGAAGATGGTTTTCATCGTTTGATAGTAGGTGAACAAACAATAATAGAGTTATAATAAAAAAGCCCTTTGAATAGAGGGCTTTTTTTATTATAACTAATTTATTTTCTCTAGCGTCCGATCATTCCAATTATTACACTAACAGTTTTTAGTACTATGATTAGATCCAGCAATAGACCGCGATTTTTAACATAGTATAAATCATATTCTAATTTACTTAAATTTTCATCAAGTGTCCCGTAATAACCTCGTTGTAGCTGCGCCCATCCGGTAGCCCCCGGTTTTACCAAATGACGTAGAGGATAGAATGGCATTAAATTGGTTAGTTGTTTTACGAATTCTGGTCTTTCCGGCCGTGGTCCGATAAAACTCATTTCATTTTTAAAAATATTAATAAATTGAGGAATTTCATCTAATCTGGTAGCTCGTAAAAATTTTCCAACAGAAGTTATGCGGTCATCTTTTGCGCTGGCATATTGAGGCCCATTTGTTTCTGCACTCCCATCAGTATTTAGGGCGCGCATGGTACGAAATTTATAAATAAAAAATATTTTACCTCCCCGTCCCACTCTAGCTTGCTTGAACAAGACTGGACCCCTTGAACTTATTTTTATTGCCAAGGCTATAAATGGATAGCTAATTATAAATAGTAAGCCAATAATAGCGGCGGCAGAAAAATCAGTTAGTAACCTAAAACGATCATATATTTTTTTTGACTGTTCTTGGAATTTAGTTAAAAACCAACTTTCAGAAAAAACAAAAGGTGGTAATCGATGGTATACTATTTCATAAAAATCAGCTAAGTCTATTATGCTTACTTGTTGAAAAATTTTTTGATACAGCTCTTTTGTTAGAGTTGTGTTTTTTTGATAATTAAAATCTAACACTATCAAATCGGGAGTAAATTTTAATTCTGACAAATTTTGAAAACAACTTAGGTTGGTAGGGCAGTTATCAGCTCCTACTATTGCGATTATTTCATAACCCATTTGTGGCGAACGTACTATACTGTCAACTATAGTTTTTGCTTCTTTAGATAAGCCGATCATCACTACTTTTGTTTTTAGGATATGGGTGGCTATAAATCGATTGTATACCAAGCGCCATAATGACAGAAGTCCAAATCCACATACAGTGGTTAGAGCTAGTATTGTCTTGGGATTAATATTGCTGTGGGGCGTGACGTAGAAATAAGCCACCCCGATGACTGACCAAATAATGGCAGTGGTGAAGATTTTTTGAAATAAAGGAAAACTGTTCTTAGCTTTGCTTAAATCGTATATTCCGCTTATGAAAGCAATAATGACCGCGATTAGAAACAGACCAGTAAAAGGTCCGATTAAGTTAGCGATATCTTTTTCAGCGGGCGCTTTCAAATAACGCAGAAATACAGCCAAATATAAACCAATATATAAGGTTATTAAATCTCCAATTAAAATTGTAAGCTGTTTGAGGCGGTACATGGAAATTAATTTTAGTTTAGTGTATAATTAGTTCTATAATAAATTGAATTAATTATGATTGAATGCTACCATAATTTGGCTAAAAAATCAACCGTTATTTTGCTTTTGATAATTTTTTTATTTAACTCTACTGAAGCAGATGCCATGACACCAACCGATCCAGAGTATAGTAAACAAGAGGCAATTTGGCAGCAAATTGGAGCCCAAAAGGCCTGGGATTATACTATTGGTTCAAACCATGTGACAGTGGCGGTTATTGATACTGGTGTAGATATTTGGCATGATGATTTAAAAAAGAATATTTGGACTAATCCCTATGAAATTCCAGGTAACAACTATGATGATGACGGCAATGGCTTTGTTGATGATGTCCATGGTTGGAACTTTGTTGAAAATAACAACGATGTTCGCACTAGTGTTTTTAATGCAACTGATGATCAAGGGGCGGTTTCTCATGGCACCATAATAGCTGGATTGATTGGCGCCGTTGGCGATAATGGTCAGTCAGGGGTAGGATTAAACTGGAAGGTAAAAATTATGCCTTTACGTGCCATTGATAATGAGGGTAATGGTTCTTATAAAGAGGTTTCTGAAGCCGTGTTATATGCTATGAATAATGGGGCTGATGTTATTAGTTTGAGTGTAGTTGGGACACACTATGATGAAAGTTTAAAGAACATTTTGAAACTTGCTTACGATCGCGGTATAGTGATTGTAAGTGCTGCTGGTAACGATCAATTGAACGGTACTGGTAATTTGACCTCCAATCAACATTACCCGGTTTGCCTAGATAATGGTTCGGCTGTCAATTGGATAATCGGAGTGTCGTCGGTAGATGAAAATGATAGATTGAGCAATTTTGCTGATTATGGTAGTTGTGTAGATTTGGTAGCTCCTGGTGAAGGTATTTATAGCACCCAGAGATACGCACCTGCTTATGGGTATGAAAAAGAGTTTAACGGACCTTGGCAGGGGACTTCTTTTTCTGTCCCGCTCGTTGCCGGGGCGGCCGCTTTGTTGAAGGCCGCTCATCCCGCTTGGTCAGCCGGTAAGATTATTTCTAGTTTATTAAAAAATTCCGATGATATTCAGGGTAAAAATCTTAGTTTTGCTAGTGAAATTGGTTTTGGTAGGCTAAACATCGGCAAGGCGCTAGAGAATTCACCTGATGTTGAGGTGACTGATAATTATTTTTCATTAAAAAAATATTATTTCGATAGCAATACTATTTATACCAAGGAAAATGGGGCTCATTATTTTTTTGCTGGTTCAGGCGATTCAAAAATTGTTGCCATAGATAGTGTAAGATCGCTAAATGAAAAAAATGATGAAGTTTATGCACTGGTAACCCATGGAAAATATTACTTTGTTGATTTTTTTAATTATCAGGGACGAAAATGGAAGGAAGTAGCCGTTCCAGTTGAAGACTATTCTGTTAATCGATTGCCGGTAAATATAAAGGTTTTAGTTAACGATGATAAACGTACAGTCCAATTGGAATTTTTGGAAACTATCAAAAAAAATGGTAAAAAAACAACAAAAAACACCGTTTTTAAAGCCTATGATTGGTTGGATAATAACTAATTTGTCTATTGCATAGCGGTCTTTTAAATGTTATAATAATTAAGTGAAAAATTAATATTTTTGGTATGGAAAATCCAGTTTTTGAGAAAAAAAATATTTTAGTTACTGGCGGTGCCGGTTTTATTGGATCTCATTTATGCGAACGACTTCTTAAAGAAGCCAATGTGATATGTGTGGATGATTTTTCTAATTCTTCACCGAAAAATATTGAACATTTATTGCAGTATCCAGATTTTGAATTCATTAATTATGATATTGATAATCCGATTGACCTAAATAGCTTTGATGAGCTTGATAAATTTAAAGTAAAATATCAAGGAATTCAGGAAATTTATCACCTAGCTTGTCCTACCAGCCCAAAAGAGTTTGAAAAATTGAAGATGAAATCTTTACTTTCAAATTCATCTGCTATGATAAATACTTTGGATTTGGCAGTAAAATATCGAGCTAAGTATGTTTTTACTTCCAGCTCAGTTGTTTATGGCGATTTGAAAGATGGTGAAAAATTTAGTGAAGATTATAAAGGAGTGGTAGATCACTTAACACCAAGAGCCTGCTATGATGAAGGTAAGCGTTTCGCTGAGACTTGTGTAGAAACCTATCGTCAAGTTTATGGTGTTGATGCGAAAATTGCTCGTGTTTTCACTACTTATGGACCAAGAATGAAATTGTTTGAAGGTCAGCTTATACCTGATTTTATTATCAATGCTTTGGAAGGCAAGGACTTAGTTATTTATGGTGACGAACAGATGGCCACCTCCTTGTGTTATATTAGTGATTTGGTAGATGGATTAGTACGTTTGATGGGATCTAATCCAGACATAAAAATTGTTAATATAGGTAGTGATGAAAGAATTAGCTACGTGGATGTAGCTAACAAGATCATCGCTCTAACCGGTTCTATTTCTAAAGTGGTCTTTGATAAACCATTGGTGTTCTTAACAAAAAAGGGGATGCCGGATATCGCTTTGGCCAAAGATGCATTAGGTTGGATGCCGTTAGTTCGTTTAGATGATGGTTTACAAAAGGCTATCGATTATACTGTGGCCAATAAAGAAGCATTGTTATTCCATAGTAGGTAGTATGATTTTTGTGGTGTTACCAGCTTTTAATGAAGAAAAAAAAATTGGTCGCGTAATTCGCGACCTTTTTGAACATGGTTTTAACAATATAGTGGTTATTGATGATGGATCAAAAGATAATACCTCATTGGTAGCCAAGACTGCAGGAGCGACAGTTATAAAACATGTTATAAATCGTGGTCAGGGGGCAGCTTTGCAAACCGGCAATGAGTTTGCCCTTAAACAGGGGGCTGAAATTATAGTTCATTTTGACGCTGACGGACAGTTTGAAGCACAAGATATTGTTTCTGGATTAACTAGAATAGAAAAAGATCAAGTAGATGTGGTTTTAGGTTCTCGTTTTTTGGATAAAAGATCAAAAATTCCTTTTTTAAAAAAATATTTTATCCTACCAATAAGTCGTTTGTTCAATAATTTTTTTACCGGATTAAAACTTACTGACGTGCACAATGGTTTTAGAATTATGCGCGCTAAGGTAGCAGAAAAAATTATTATTACTCAAGATGGTATGGCTCATAATTCGCAGATACCAAGACTGATAAAAGATTATGGCTTCAGTTTTGTGGAACATCCGGTAAAAGTTCTGTATTTTGAATCTGGACAAGGATTAAAAGGCGGAATAAAAATATTGTGGGATTTAATAATAGCCAATTTTACTAAGTAAAATATGTTAGTAATACAAATAATATTAATTTTTTTCTTTGTATTTGCCATTTTTAAAGTTGTCGGTAAATATATTTCTCATGAGCTAGCTTTTTTTGAGGCTTTATCGTGGGTGTTTTTTTGGTTGTTGGCGGCAATCGTTTCTTTTCGTCCAAATTATACTGTAAATTTAGCAAAATTTTTAGGTGTTGGACGAGGGGCGGATGCAGTTATTTATTTATCAGTCGCTCTGTTGTTTTTTATAGTGTTTAGAATTTTTATCCGTTTGGAAAAAATTGAACACCAAATTACAAAGATAACTAGACAAGACAGTCTAGAAAATAAAAATAAATCATAATGAAAATTGCTTTTGTCGTCGCTACTTTTTATCCCAGGGTAGGCGGAATGGGGGAGGTGTGCTACCAGGAGGCCAAGGAATTGTCAGATTTAGGGCATGATGTAACCGTGTTTACCTTATCTTATGAAAAATCTGATTATCAAATGGACAAAGAAATGAAATTTAAGGTAAAAAGGTTATCGGCCTTAATACGCCTAGGGGATGCTGGTTTTGCACCGCAATTATTATTATATTTGGTTGGGTTTGATGTTGTTCATTTACATTTTCCTTTTTATGGTAGTGGTTTTTTAGTTTTTTTGGCTAATGTTATTTTTAATATTCCATATGTGGTTACTTACCATATGGAAGCTAAGCCTTTGGGGTATTTTAAAAAAATAATTCAGTTTTTTAGTGACAAGTTAGCATCTAAAAAAATTTTAGAACGGGCTAAAAAGATAGTTTTGGTAAACAAACAACTCCAGCAAGGGTCCTCTTTACTTGCAAAATTTTCTCCAAGCCTTATGGTAGAAATACCTAATGCTATAGACACGGATATTTTTTATAAACGAAATGTCAATTCTAAAATATTGAATCAGAAAGATTTTTCTGGTAAAAATATTTTATTATTTGTCGGTAATTTATTGTATATAAAAAGACTTGATTTAATTTTATCTGCTTTACAAAAAATATCTGATAAAAGTTTTATTTTGTTAGTGGTTGGTGGTGGATATGAAAATGAGGAACTGAAAAAAATGGTTTCAGATTTAAAATTGGATGATCAAGTATTGTTTTTAGGTAAAATTTTGGATAAAAATTTATTGGCTGAGTATTATTCTTTGGCGGACGTTACCATAATACCTTCTGACTACGAATCTTTTTCCTTGGTTGCTTTGGAGTCTTTGGCCTGTGGTACGCCTCTGATAGTTAGTAACATAAAAACGTTATCTTCTCGAATAAAAGAAAATAAGGACGGTTTCTTTTTCTCACCGGGTGATTGTGATGATTTGGCTAAAAAAATTATTTATTTTTTTTCATTAAGCGGAGAAGATCGTCTGAAAATGGGGGAGTCTGCTTGTCAAAATACAAATACTCAAAATAGTTGGAAAAAGCATGCTCAAGAATTATTAAAAATTTATCTAAATAATAGCTGATATGTCTTTTGATTATAATCAATCAGTTTGGGGTCAAGATACAGCCGGTCTTTCTTGGTCTCATCCAACCGCATTTCGTTTGAAAATGTCTCTGGATGCTCTAAAAGGACTACCTGCAGGAGCAAGAATATTAGAAGTTGGTTGTGGTGGAGGTCAATTTATCCGAGCGATTAAAAAATCTTTACCAAATTCACAGTGTTATGGTTTTGATATCAGCCGGCCAGCTATTGAATGGGCCCAAACCAATGATAAAACGGTAGATTATAAGTTGGGTGAATCTAATGTGTTTCCTTGGGGGGATAATTTTTTTGATGCGATCTTGATTTTTGATGTTTTAGAACACGTTGATTCTGTAGAAAAAACTTTAGAAGAAATAAAAAGAGTATTAAAGGACGGCGGTGTGTTTTATGCCTTTATACCCTGTGAAGGCGACCCTTTGTCTATTTGGTATAATTTACGCCATTTCAAGAGTCTGGACAAGCTCACTTTTAAGTATGCCGGTCATATTAATAGGTATTCAAAGAAGAAATGGTTGGAAATCTTTAAGCGCTTTAATTTTTCAGTTACAAATTTGTATTACGGAGAACATTTTTTTGGTCAGCTGGTCGGTTTGACAGCTTTTTATTTAATGGATAAGCGTGCCAAGAAACAAAATATTACCCAATTGAATAATGAATCATATTTCAAATCAGTTGGGAAAAATACAATTACAAAAAATATTTTTAATTTGTTTAGAAACGTGGTTAATTCTTTGATTTATTTAGAATCATTTTTTTTATCTAAATTACCATCTCCTAATGTCCATTTTTTTCTAAAAAATAAAAAATTATGAAAATTTTGCACATCATACCATCAGCCTTTGATTATTTTGATGATATAAAATTAGAAGCCTTTGAAATGTTAGAATCAGAAAATAAAATGGGGGTTGAATCTGATGCTATTACTTTAGAGTATGGAACCGTAAGTAGAAGTGAGAAATTTGAAGTATCTAACGTTGCCCCTTCTAGGCAATATCTGGGTCAACAGCCTTTAGATAAAAATTTTCAAGCTTGGGGCGATTATGATATTATAAATTTGCATTGTCCGTTTTTGGGAGAAGCTAGAAAAATTTTGAATTTTTTTGTAAATAATCCAAATAAAATTTTAATACTTACTTATCATCGAGATTTTATTACTACTGATTTTTTTAGTTTTTTTATAAAGTTATATAACTATTATTATTTGCCCAAGTTATTTAAACAAGCAAAGGTAGTGGGTTTTATGGCCGATCGACGAAATGAATCAATTGATGGTATTAATATGATAAAAAACGATTCAAAAGCGGTTGTTTTAGGCTTAGTTCAAGATCCTCAAGATATTCACACTAATCACATTGTGCAGGATCTGATTATGGTCTATAATAATATAGTTGTTAAATAATATATACTCATTAACTCTTAATTTATTTTTATGCAAGAAAAAAAGTCCTTTTTTGCCAGTCTTGATTCAAAAAGTGCCTTGATTGTAGGTCTGGTAGCTGGAATTCTGGTTATCTGTACCGTTGGTTTTGTTGTTATGCTCGGGTTGTATTTTAAAGGTGATAGAAGCGGATCGGTATCTTATAACACACCCTCAGCTAGCGATAACAATAGTGCTCCAGCACCTATCCAACCGGTTTCTGTAACTAAATCAGATCGTCCAAAAGTAGAATTATTTGTTATGTCATATTGTCCATTTGGTTTGCAAATGGAAAAAGCTTATTTACCAGCTTGGGATTTGCTTAAAGATAAAGCTGATATCAGCGTAAAATTTGTTTCTTATGCTATGCATGGTAAAAAGGAAGTGGATGAAAATACTAGACAATATTGTATAAACAAACAACAGCCGGCAAAATATCAAGCATACTTAAAATGTTTTACTGGTCAAGATGACTATAAGGGATGTTTGGCTCAGGCAGGAATTTCAGAAGGTAGTTTAACTTCATGTATTAATTCTGCCAATAATGATTTTAAAATCTTAGATAACTACAACGATCAAAGTAAATGGTTGTCAGGACGTTATCCAATTTATCCAATTCATCAAGATTTGAATGATAAATATGGCGTACAAGGTTCTCCAACCTTAGTTATTAATGGTGCTCAGGTTGATGGTGTCAATCGCACTCCTGAAGCTGTAAAACAGGCTATTTGTGCCGCTTTCAACAATGCTCCTTCAGAATGTAACCAGACTTTGTCCAATACCGATTACGGTCCTGGTTTTGGATATCAAGCCGGTACTACTGCCAATGCCGCCGCTGCCGCTTGTGGCAATTAATCGTTTGGTGTGATATACTAAAAAAGTAGATTAAATATTATTATATGGGTAGTTTCAAAAAAGGTCTTATATTAGGTAGCGCAGTCGGAGCTTTTTTAACTTGGCTTAATGTAACGCCTAAAGGCAAAGAAATGCGCGGTAAAATAGTGCAGCATTTGGAACCTTTATATGGTGAGTTAAAAATGAGCATCCAACAGTTGGAGGGCCCGACTAGAGAAATGTGGGAGGCTTTGGTGGAACGGGCAGTAGAGGAGTATGGTGATAAAAAAGAATTAGCAGAAGATGTAAAAAATAATTTGACAAGACAATTAAAGAAAAGATGGACCGACCTTAAGAAGGAAATGAAAAAAAATTAAAAATTTTATCTAAAAAAGAGCTCCTATTAATTGGAGCTCTTTTTTAAATCTTCAATTGTCATTTGCAACTCTCTGTTTCCGTTCCATTCATTTACTTCTACTGAGAAAGCAATGTCTATCTTATCTCCTACTTGTAAATTGTTTTTCCAATCATCTGGATGTTTATTGGTATCTCCAAGCCCAAAACCAATGGTTTTCCTTACTATTTGAGAGTTGTGTTTCAACATCAATCTTAGATGTTTTCCATCTTGACCGACAGGATTTATACTAACAATAGTTAAACCGTAAGCCGCATACTTTGGTTCTTCGTTATTCATTCCGAACGGTTCAAATTTTTGCAATAAATCATATAGCTTCCAATTAATTTCGTCTAGGTCTACCTCGGAATCTATGGAAATTTGAGGTGTTAGTTCTATGTTTTTCGTTTCATTAGAGACTTTTTCATTTAAGAATTTTTTAAATTTTTCCAAAGAATCTTTTGATTTTAAAGTGAAACCACAAGCTTGAGGGTGGCCACCAAATTTTTCAAAGAACTCCGGTTTTTCTTGCATGGCGGAGATCAAATTGAATTCAGATATGCTACGCCCAGAACCAGTAATTTCTCCATTATTTATGCCCATTGCTAAGGCTGGTTTATAATAAAAATCTTTCAATCTCCCGGATACTAATCCCAAAATACCAGTTGGCCAATTATCACCAATCACAAAGAGTGCTTTATTCATTTCTTGTTTTTCATTTTTAATTTGTTCTAAGGCTTGATTTACTAAATTCTCAGTCAGTTTTTGACGATCAATATTGTTTTGGTTTAATTGCCAAGCCAAATTTTCTGCTTCATTTTCATTCTCGGATATTAATAAAGCATAGGCGCTATTGGCATGATCCATACGTCCGGCAGCATTAAGGCGTGGAACTATTTGAAAACCTACCATATGTGCGTCGATAGCACCTCTTTTTGGTTGTCCATTTTCATCCACTAATCCACATACAAACATTAATTTTTTTAAACCCAAGTTTCTTGTTTTGTTAAGTACGGTGAGTCCATAACGGGTTATAGTGCGTGATTCTCCAATAAGTGGCACCATATCGCCGATAGTGGCGATGGCCGCTAAATCCAGCAGCCATTTTTCAAAAGCCTCGTGTGTTTGTCCGTCTAATAGTTCCTGGTTATTTTTCTGGTGTTCTTTAAGTAAAGCTTGAACAAGCTTAAACGCTACAGCGCCACCACACAGACCTTTGTCGGGATATTTTTCTCCTGGTATTTTAGGGTGTATAATTGCGTCTGCGTTTGGTATTTGAGCGGGGATAGAATGATGATCAGTGATGATAACTAGCATGCCTAACTCTTTCGCTAGCTTTACTTCTTCTGTATTACTAACCCCACAATCGCAGGTAATGATAAGATCAGTATTCTCATTTTTTAATTTTTTTATTGTCTCTAAATTTAAACCGTAGCCATCAGTTTCTCGATGGGGTAGGAAAACAGAAACATTTTTTGCTCCGATTTTTTTAAGACAACTGGTGATTATTGCACTAGCACATACGCCGTCAGCGTCGTAATCACCGTGTATAACAATTTTTTTTTGTTCATTAATTTGTGAAAAAATAATTTTCACCGCCGTTTCCATTTGGTTAAATAAAAATGGATCATGTATATCTTGGCTATAATCAGGATTAAGAAATTCATCAATTTGTTCTTGGGTGCGAATGTTTCTGTTGTATAGTAAACGAGCCACAGTTGGTGGTATTTCTGGAAATTTGTTTAGAAAATCATTTGGTACGGCTGGTGAAGTGATCCATTTTTTTGACATAATTTTTAATTTTCCGGTAAATATTTATTTATTATTTCTTTTAGCTTATTAATACAGACATCAAAAGCGGGTCGTTGGTCTGGTTTTTCCTCGGTCATTTTAAGACTAAAATCTTTCATTTTTTCCCACAGATTTATCATTCTTTGGTGGGAGAAAAAATTTCCTTTAGACCATAATTTACCCAGTTCTCTTTCTGCTAATCGGTAGATGTTATTACCCATTTCCCAAATCATAGATTCTGTATCGGTATTTATGCCTTCTCCCTTTGAAGCTGTTGCTAAATATTCTGGCGCTACCAATGAAGTGTTGGCGCTTTTATCTTCGTTGATAGCACATAAAAAAGTGCTAACTTTTTTTCCGGATTCTAATAACCCGTCAAGATCAAAAAGTATGCCTTTTTTAGTCTCCATATCAATCCCCAGATTGCGACCTGGTTCTCTGGTGGCCAAATCTGTAAGTGTCAGACCGTTATCGGCCAAAAATTTGGCACCCTTTAGGCAATCGGTTAGGGCTAACAATTTATCTCTCAGACTTAGATTATACTTGTCGTCTCTTTCAAAAATATCTTGAATGGTAACAATATTTTTTTGTTCAACCGCAACGCTTATTGTACCAGAGTGTTTTTGGCTTTTTCCAACTATTTTTAGCTGTGGCAGAAATGGCATTTGAGTTTGTTGGTCTGCTATATTTTCTAAAGCAGATTTTAATTTTTCTAAAGCAGCATACAGGTTATCTCTGATATCAGGACTGTAATCGCCGGTGGACTTCAGAAACAAATCACTGCCTTCTTTGTGGTTTTCTACCAACACTTTGGTGTTGTGACTATTTTCAGTTATGTAGTTTTTAATAAAAAAATATAATTCTTTTGGTAAATATTTTTTTAGTTCTTCTACCACTGCCTTTCTAATTTGCTTAGCGGAGAATTTTGCCATCATTTCTATATCATCTTTTTCTTCTTCAGAATAATTTCCAAACATTGTTTTCGATCTAACTAATTTTTTTAAGGCACCTTCACTAAGTAAATCAATTAAAAAAATTCTTTGTTCTTCTACTGATTGTTTTGATTTTATGGAATCAGCAATATTTTCAGCAAATATTTTTACGGCCTTGGCTGGTACTGATTCTGCGCCACTAAAATAACCCTGTAATTCTTGGATGTCTCGACTGTCTGATTTGGTAATTTTTTCAAATGAAATACCTCTTTCTGACATATTATTTTTTAAAATTTTTCATTGAGATGGCTTTAAAATCCCAGTAAGAATCAGCTAACAAAAGAGTGAAAACGAAAAACATAGAATTTAATGACCAATAATCTTTAGCGGGTATTGGAGTCTGATAGGTAGAGAATAGACTAATGCCTAGCAGTATCCAATAAACAAGCGATTTTGTGGTCATAGAGCGGCGATCGTTTATAGCAATTTTGTCGCGTAAACGTAAGCTATAGACAATATAAAAAATTAATAGCGGTCCGGCTACCAACCACTCATAATCGTGCGGATCGGCCCCTAAATATTTTAATCCATAAAAATAAGACCACATTATTAGGATTAAAGCAAAAAATAAAAATATTATATCCAGTTGATATTTTCGTAAAATCTTCATAATTATTGGAAGAGTGGTAAAATTGTAAAAAATATCATAGCCATGATGCCGATGATGGCTATGACTGTCCAGATTTGTTTGATGGTTTTGTGTTTCATATTTTTAATTTATCTTTTATCTATTTTAAATTCAGCTTGAAATTCAGCAACTCTCTCCTCGACCAATCGTCGACAACGCCGAATAAAATCTTTGGTAACATCAATCATTGGCAGGTTTTCAGCCTCTTCCAGCGTGAACCATCCGTAATCGCTTATTTCGTGATTGGGTGAAATATCTTTGTCATTTGTCCTGGCGATAAAGTCTATGAATTCAAAATCTATGTTTGGTTTAATAAAATCTTCAGCTCCTGATTTTTTACTACCACCCACATGTTCAACATGACTAATTTTTATTCCCAGTTCTTCAGCGATTTCTCTGTGTAAAGCTTCTTCTGGGGTTTCTTTTTCTGTGCCGTTTTCATCTTTTTCAATTTCTCCTCCGGGCACAGTCCACACTTCACCAAATTTTCCGTTTTCACCAAGACGCCATTTTGATGATTTCATTAAAAATATTTTCCCTTCAATGTTATAAATAATGGGCCCAACACATTTTTTAATTTTTCTTTCATCGTTCATAATTTTATCTTTTTAGTACTGCCAAGTAAGCCTCGGAAGGAATGTCTACTTTGCTGTGAGCCATCATGCGCTTTTTTCCTTTTTTCTGTTTTTCTAATAATTTCATTTTACGAGTAACATCACCACCATATAATTTGGCGATTACATCTTTGCGTAGAGCACCTAGTCTTTCGGCCGCAATGATTTTTCCGCCAATGGCAGCTTGTATTTTTAATTCAAACTGTTGTCTAGGAAGAGAATTTTTTAAAGATTCTACAATTTTTTTACCGATTTGATAAGCGTCATCACGCCACACTAATGTAGCCAAGGCTTCCACCTGTTCTTCCGCTACTAGTATATCGACTTTTACTACATCAGTTTTTTCATAACCGGTAAGCTCATAATTCATTGAAGCATAGCCAGAAGTAACAGTTTTTAATTTGTCATAAAAATCAGTAATCAAAGCCGCTAATGGTATGCGATAATGCAGCAAAGCTCCTTGATCACTGCCGGTGCTTAAATATTCGGTATTGATATATTTGCCGCGACGTTCTGAGATAAGAGTCATTACGTTTCCAACATATTCTTTTGGAGTAATAATATCCAAAGTCATCCAAGGCTCCATTATTTGATTGATATGATTTGGTTCTGGCATTTCTTGTGGACTATGAATTGTAAGGTGATCCCCGTTAGTTTTTTCGATTTTATAAGCAACACTGGGTACGGTGATGACGACTTCTAGATTAAATTCACGTTTTAGTCTTTCTTGAAAAATATCTAGGTGCAACATCCCTAAGAAACCACAGCGGAAACCAAATCCTAAAGCTTGAGAATGCTCAGGTTCGTAAATCAAAGCCGAATCGCTGAGTTTTAAACGATCAATTGCATCGCGTAATTCTTCATACCCGTCACCTTCTTTTGGGAATATACCAGCATAAACCATTGGTTTTACTTCCTTATATCCAGGTAAAGGTTCTTTGGCCAATCCCGTTCTTTCATTGGTTAAAGTAGTGATAGTATCACCAACACGACAGTCACGAACTTCTTTTAAACCAGTTACTACATAACCAATTTCTCCATTTTTTAAAGTCGTTCCAGGTTGGAATTTTGGGCTATAGTAACCTAACTCTAAAATTTCAGCTGGAGTGTGGGTAGTCATAAGAAAAATCCTATCTCCCTTTTTTAATTCTCCGTCAGTTATTCTCACAGCGGCAACCACACCTTTAAACTCATTATAAGAAGAATCAAAAATTAGCGCTCGTGGTGACTTGCTTTGAAAATCCGATGGGGGAGGTATCTGTTTTACTACTGCTTGTAATATTTCTTCCACTCCCTGTCCAGTTTTTCCAGAGGCCATAATTATTTCTTCTTCTTGACATCCAAGTAAATGAATTATTTCTGATTTAGTTTTTTCTATATTAGCTGCCGGAGAGTCGATTTTATTTATTACAGGAATTATTTTTAAGTTTTGTTCGATCGCCAAGTATAAATTACCAATGGTCTGGGCTTGCACACCTTGGGTGGCGTCCACCAATAAAATTGCCCCTTCAACAGCTGCTAAGGATCTAGACACTTCGTAGTTGAAGTCCACATGTCCAGGAGTGTCAATCAAATTTAAAATATATTCTTTTTTGTCTAAATTGTATTTCATCCTTACCGGAGTAAGTTTGATGGTGATACCTCTTTCTCGTTCAAGTTCCATGGAATCAAGCAACTGGTTTTTCATTTCACGTTTTGATACGGTGCCAGTAAATTCTAAAAACCTATCAGCTAAAGTTGATTTGCCGTGGTCAATATGAGCGATAATACAAAAATTTCTTAAATGTTCATTCATACTATTCTTTGTTTTCTATTATTTCAGTGGCATTAATATTGCGCAGTTTTAGCCAACGAGCAGCAAAGCTAGTTTTAAGTTGCATAAATTCTGGCACTTTCAACATATAACATAACAAAAAATAGACTAAAATACCAATTGATCCAGAGACCAGTCCTTGTCCAAAAATCCCCCAAAAAAATTGCTGGTCAAAGAGTTTGGCTAAGGGATATTTTAGTACTTGTATTACCGCCCCCATGGATATACCCGCTAAGGCAACTGGTAAAATTAAAGAAACTATATCATTTTCATTTAGAGTTTTAACCTCGTGACGTAAATAGATCCACAATAATATCAAATTAAGGGTTACGCCAATCGAGCTTGCTAAAGCCAGGCCAGGTGCTCCCAGCGGATGCATTAAGAGCAGGGCGGCTATAATACTAATGAGCTCTGAAATAATACCAATTACAAACGGTGTTTTAGTATTTGACAGGGCAAAGAAAGCACGTGAAAGTACTGGTATAAGCGATTGTGCTACCAGCCCTAAAGAGAAAAAGGCCAAAGCATTGGCGGTGCTGATGGTAGCTTTCCAATCAAATTGTCCACTTCCCAAGATTACTCGGACAATTTGGGCGCGTAGTAGTAAAATTAAAATAGCGGCAGGAATTATTAAAAATAATATTTGACGAATTACGCTTGAAAATTGATTAACAAAAAGATTAATATCATTTTCTGCTGCCGCTGAGGATAAGATTGGAAAAACTGCCAATGCAAATGGTATGGCTAGAACACCGACTGGCACTGCCTGTAAGTTGTTAGCATAGTTGTAAACCGCGATACTACCGATTGGTAAGAATGAGGCTAAAATTGTTACTACTACTTGATTCAGTTGGCTAATAGCTAATCCAAGAGTACGAGGTATCATTAGTTTGCCGACAGTATGTGTATCTTTATCTTTTATATTGAAGGTAAAATGATAACGCCAACCAACCTGCCAGACCCCATAAATTTGTATTAAACAATGCATTAAAGCTCCTAACACGACTCCGGTTGCCAAACCAACTTCTCCCATGGTTCTTACTAGTACGGTGGCTCCAAAGATGATTCCGAAATTATAAAAAATTGGAGCAATAGCATAGAGAACAAATCTTTTTAATGATTGTAGTACCCCACCCATTATCATAGATATACCCAAGAAAATTGGCGATAAAAACATAATACGAGTAAATGAATTTACTCGTAAAGTATTTTCACCACTAAATCCAGGTGCGATGATTTTGTTCAATCCAGGAGTAAAGATAATTCCAATAGCACACAAAACAATCAGACTAATTCCTAAAATATTTAAGATATTATTAGTGAGATGCCAAGCGCGTTTATCCGCTTCTTTGTTATTTAACAATTTAGTAAAAGTTGGTATGAATCCAGCCGTAAGTGCACCGACAATTAACAGGTTATATATGAGATCGGGAATCTTAAATGCTGCATAATAAGCATCCATTATGGGCCCAGCTCCGTAATAATGGGCTAGAACTCGGTCGCGGATAACTCCTATCAAGCGAGAAGCTAAAGTAGCCCCTGATAGTATAATCGCGGCTCCAGTAATTGTTTTTGATTGAGAGTTGAAAATTTTAAACATTTCTATTTTGGCAGATTAACCGTGACAATCATATATTCAGTTCCGGTTTTTTTATCATCTTGGGTTTGAGCATAAACCGAACCGTCTAGACCATCTTCTCGGCTGAAGGAAAATTGTCTAACTTTTTTACCTTCTGATTCTATATCAATTTTGAAATTTTTTTTCATTAATTCTTTTTTGTAATAGGATACTACAAAATTTGGATCAGCTTCAATGCCGCTCCATTGTATTTGGAAACTATCACGATATTCTGGCTTCGGGGTAGTTACAGAATTCCAAATATTTTTTAGGGTGCCGTCTATATTATTTTTGTTAGAATCGTAGAAAACCGGTGACAAAATTATCTTTGGTATAAGCGAAGCGATGCTCAAACCGCGTTGTTTGTATTGGGACGGTATAAAAGTAACATCTTCAATGTTGTCTCTGTCATAAATAGGGATGTCTTTAGGAAAGTTTGCTGGTACAGATTTGCTTACTTGTGGGCCTTTGCCTACATAAACTCTAATGGCTATTATAGAAAAAACGGCTAAAATTACTAAAAAAATACAACTTGTAAAACAGGCACCTTTCCAACTTCTTTTTTTCGTCAGCTCCTCAATTGGTGGTTCTACAATTTCAATATTTTCCAAATTACGACGCATAAATTAAATTTTTATTATAGCGATTTTGTCAATTTTCAAGATTAAATATATAAAATATTTTAACATAAAACCCTAAACTTGTATATAGTTTTATAATCAGGTAAAATATAGTGGTATTTAGTTAATTTTTTATGAAAATAAGTTTTTTAGGAGCCGCTGGAGAAGTGACTGGATCATGCACTTTAATTGAGACTGAAAATAAAAAAATTATGGTGGATTGTGGCATGTTTCAAGGTAGTGATTTTAATGAAGGTAAAAACCACGACCCGCTACCTTTTGATGCCAAAGAACTTTCCTCAGTATTAGTTACCCATGCTCACTTGGATCACACAGGAAGACTGCCGATGTTAGTAAAAAATGGTTATACAGGGTTTTTTTACGCGACCCCGGCGACTATAGATCTAACTGAATTAATTTTGCATGATGCTCTATCTATAATGAGGCATGATAATTCAAAATTTGGTTTGCCAATTTTGTACGACGAACAAGATATTGCTGGAGTAATGCAACAATTCAAGCCGCTTGATTACCATGAATGGCTTGATGTGTTTGATGATGGAAAGGTAAAGGCCTATCTGCGTGATGCCGGTCATATTTTTGGGTCAGCTTTTATAGAATTGGTTATAGAAGGTAAACATTTAGTTTTCTCAGGAGATATTGGTAATGTAGATGTGCCGATATTACGGCCAACAGAAAATTTACCACCGGGGGTAGATTTATTAGTGTGTGAATCCACTTATGGTGATCGCCTTCATGAATCAGATCAAGAACGTCGTAGTATAGTAGAAAATGAAGTAACCCAAGCAATGAACAGGGGAGGAGCGATGATGATTCCGTCCTTTTCTTTAGAACGTACCCAAGAATTGATGTATCAATTGAATGACTTGATTGATATTACCCATAAATTAAAACGCGTTCCAATTTTTTTAGACAGTCCTTTAGCAATAAAAGCTACGAAAGTATATAGAAAATATATAAAATATTATAACTTAGAAGCACTTGGCTTGCTTAAAACCGGTGATGATATGTTTGATTTTCCTGGTTTAGAAACCACTCTCACAGTTGAAGAGTCAAAAAAGATAAACAACACACCTAATCCCAAAATCATCGTAGCCGGTTCTGGTATGATGAATGGAGGTCGTATTTTACATCATGCTTTGCGTTATTTGTCTGATCCGGCTAGTACTTTGCTTATAATAGGCTACCAAGCACACGGAACACTGGGAAGAAAGATACTTGACGGGCAGTCACCGGTGCCAGTGATGCGAGAAAGAGTGGAAGTTAATTGTAAAGTAAAAGCAGTGGGGGCTTTTTCTGCTCATGGTGATCAAAAAAAATTATTGAGTTGGATTGGTAGCGGTGATTTACCTCCAAAAAATATCTATCTTAATCATGGTGAGTTGGAAGGTATGAAAAAATTCTCTCAAAAAATAAAAGAGGAATTTAATATTGATGCAAAATTGGCGCAGATAAATTCTTCGGTAGAATTATAATTTTTTAATATTTATTTTTTTAATTTATGTTTATGAACTATTACAGCTCAATGGGGTTTGGAGGAGTTGGTGCTTTTGGTATGTTTGCACCTTTGTTTTTGATTTTGATGTTGTGGTCACTATATTGGAAGGGCAGAGCTCTTTGGCTCTCAGCTAGAAAGGGTAGTTTGTATTGGTTTATAGCTTTGTTGGTCATAAACACAGTCGGAATTTTAGAGATTCTCTATATTTATTTCTTTAGCAAGAAAGATGGATGTGGAAATTGTGCCCCAGTAGACAATGAAACTAAGAAGGAGAAAAAAGAAGAATCTGTTGAACAAAAGTCAAAATAATACATCGTTAATTAATCTATAAATTAGTTTTTTGTAGAAAAGAGGAAAACACTTTCATTAAAATGAGAGTGTTTTTTTATTTTATCCACAGATGATTTTTTTAAGAGTTTTTTCTTTTATTTTAGCCAAAAAAATAATGTATTAATTTGGTGAAAAGTGTTGACCGATGTATTAAAGTGGTGTAAAATGGAATGTAGTGGTAAAAAGTGGTAAATTTATAAAATATGTTTATTGGTGAATACGCTCACAATCTTGATGACAAAGGCAGATTGTCTATACCGGCTAAGTTTCGTCGCGATCTCAGTAAAGGTGCGGTAGTCACTCGTGGTTTGGACAGTTGTTTGTTCTTATATACCAAAACCGAATGGGCAAAATTGGCTGAAAAATTATCAGCTTTACCATTTAGCCAGTCCAACAGTCGCGCTTTTTCTCGTTTAATGTTAGCCGGAGCGATGGATGTTGAGATAGACAAACAAGGACGAGTTGTATTGCCGGAATATCTTCGTCAATTCGCTGGTTTAAAGAAAAGTGTGGTAGTGGCCGGTTTATACAACCGGGCAGAAATATGGGATGAAGGAAAGTGGTCTGTATATAAAAGTCAAACTGAAGCCAATAGCAATGAAATCGCCGAGAAGATGGCGGAGTTAGGAGTTTAATATGCGACATGTTCCTGTGCTTTTAAGCGAAGTGGTGGCCGGTTTAAATCTTAAAAAAAATAGCCGAGTAATTGATTGTACTTTGGGAGACGCTGGACACAGTGAAGCGATTTTAAAGTGTATCGGCGGTAAAGGTAAATTGATGGGAATAGATGCCGATCCAGAATCTCTACTACGTTCTAAAAAAAGTTTAGATCAATTTGCAAAACAGGTTATATTTGTTCGAGATAATTTCAAGAATCTGAAAAAAATTGCTAAAGATAATAATTTTGAATCAGTAGACGCAATTTTAATGGACTTGGGTTGGTCTACCCCACAGTTTAAAGAGAGAGGTAGAGGTTTCAGCTTTGAAAATGATGAGCCGTTAGATATGCGTTATAGTCAGGCGGTTGGTGAAAATGCATCTGACATTATAAACCAGTATTCTGAGAATGATCTAGAGAAAATATTCCGGTTTTATGGAGAGGAAAAACTTAGCAGAGAAATTGCTAAAGATATTGTATCGGAAAGAATGGATAAAAAAATTGAAAAAACCGCTGATTTGGTAGAGATCGTTCTTAAGGCTTATCGTCGTAAGTTGAAAACTGATAGAGAAATTCCTTGGGTAGGCGGCATTCATCCCGCTACTAAAATTTTTCAAGCTCTGCGTATCGCTGTTAATTCTGAGCTTGAGGTAATAAGACAAGCATTGCCCCAAGCTTTAGAATTACTTTCTGTTGGTGGTAGATTGGCAGTTATTACTTTTCATTCTTTAGAAGATCGTATCGTTAAACAATTTTTTGTAAAAAATCAAAATAAGATTTTAAGAATTATCAACAAAAAACCGCTAATTGCCGGTGCTGAGGAATTAAAAAATAATCCCAGTAGCCGTAGTGCTAAATTAAGAATAATAGAGAAAATTTAACATATGTCATATCGTCGTCAAATTCAGGCTCATTATCACAACTTTATTAGTGCCATCCGTACTATTAGTATGCCACATTGGTTAGTCGGTAAGAATATGCGGGTTGGTTTGTTGAGTTTTGTTTTTTTGTTATCGGTGGCATATATATTGCGCGTTAATTCGGCAGCAGCTTCTGGTTATGAAGCTCACGCCTTAGAAAAACAGGTGGCTGAGCTAAATGCTGATTTACAAAGTGTGAACATTAAAATTGCTGATGCGGGTTCAATGGTAAATATTGAGAAGCGTCTGCAAGATATGAATTTGATAACTGCAGATAAGATAATACGTTATAATTCTGCGGCGGCGGTGGCCATGGCCAGATAGAATAAAATAATAGAATCCTGATCAAGTCAGGATTTTTTTATTTTACTTAAAAATATGGTATAATAATATTAATAAATAATTTATGTGGTTGTTAGTTTTTCAGCGTATTTTTTTTGATGCGCTTATCGATCTATTTTATTTTCCGCTTTGGTGGTATACCGGCGGAGTTTTCCATTCTTTAAAATGGTGCTTTGGTTTTTTTCTAGAGGGTAATGAAAAATTGGCTCCTGGTTTGTGGTTTAAAAATTTATTAGTCCCAATGTATGGTCAATATGATTGGCAAGGCAGGATAATAAGCTTTTTTATGAGATTTGTTCAGTTTTGTTTGCGTTCTCTGGCTCTGTTAGTTTGGTTTATATTCTGTGTGTTGTTATTTGTTGTTTGGTTGGCTTTACCAATATTTTTAATAACTATTTTAATTAATTCATTTGGCAAATAATTATGCTATTTGAGAAACCAGAAACAATTTCTTTGTTGACCTGTGAAGCTTGTAAATCTACCGGTTTTGTTGGTTTTACAAAATGTCGTAATTGCCACGGCATGTCAGTCGGTCATTTTATTCGTGGTCATTGGTTGTTCTGGTATTATCCTTTGACTAGATATCATCTGAGTCTAGCCAAAGCGCGTCGAATTTTTAATAAAATACGTTTGGTTACTTTTATAATTTTGTGGTTAAATCTTTGGGGTTGGTCTTTTTATTTCCAAGCCCGTCAAGGGATTTCTATAAAAAGCGGCTCTTTGTTTGATCCTTCTTATTGGTTTACTTTCATCTTTGGATTAAAGGGAGTAGCTGGTGTTTTATTTTATAGTGGTTTTATAATTTTATTGTATTTGTGGTATCGAGCTATTGTGGAGAGGGTCAAAAAAGATAATGTCGAACGTTATCATTATAATCAATCTGAAGATAAGGATATCGTTGAACAAAATTTAAATATTTCCAATTGGGAAAAAGCAAAAAGAATAAAAAGAAAGAAAAAAATTAATATTGCTGAAACTTATACGGACGAGGCCTTGGCCGTATTGGGACAAGCTTATTTGGTAGCCGATAAGAGTGGTCTTAATACAGTAACACCAGAGCATCTTTTTTATGCTTTGCTTTCGTCAAATAGGATCGCTAATATTTTTACTCGTTTGGCTATTCCAGCCAGTTCTTTACAAAAAACTTTGGCAGACGTGTTGGGTGTTAAACTTTCATCCACCCGATCAAAAGACAAATTAACCATGCCGCTGGTGTCAATAGATTTTGAACAAATATTATTTAGATCTTATGAAGAGGCTTACAATGCTCACCAAGAGTATGTTAGTGTCACCGAGTTGTTATTATCAACCGTTAAACAGTCGGAAAAATTACAAGAAATTTTATTTGATTTAGCAGTAGATAAACAAAAATTTTTAAATGTTGTTGAGTGGGCTAGAATTCGCGAACGTCTGTATCGTCAATATATGAAATTTAGCAAAGCGGCCGCTAACAGATCAAAAATTGGTATGGACAAAGCTATGACGGCGGTACAAACCCCATTTTTGAATAATTTCAGTGATGATCTCACTATATTGGCTCAATTTGGAAATTTAGAAACTTGTGTGGCTAGAGAAAGTGAAATTGAAGAAATTTTTCGAGTGGTTGAAGGTGGAGGTCAGAATGTTATTTTGGTAGGTGAAAGCGGAGCTGGTAAAAGTAGTATTATCGGAGGTATTGCTCAAAAAATGGTAGAGGACGATGTGCCGGATCGTTTGAAAGATAAGCGGTTGGTACGTTTGAGTATACCTAAAATTTTAGCTGGTACTACTCCTGCCGGAGCGGTAGAGCGATTAATTGGTATTATGCAGGATGTAGGAAGAGCCGGTAACGTAATTTTATTCATTAATAATTTACATGAACTTACCGGAGTTTCAGCCGGTGGGGCTAGTGGCAGCTTAGATGTGGCGGGAACACTCAATGATTATTTAAGCAGTGGCCGTTTTTTGACATTTGCTACTACTACAGCAGATGAATACTCTCGTCATATTGTCAGTTCATCATTATCTAACTTATTTGCCAAAGTGGAAATAAAAGAAATGGACGAAAATCAGGCTATTCAGGTGTTGGAATCAAAAGTTGGTGTGATTGAATATAAACAGAATGTTTTCTTTTCTTATGATGCCATATATAAAGCTGTTCAATTGGCTGAAAGATTTTTACATGAATCTTGTTTGCCTGGAAGCGCTCAGGAACTCATGATTGAGTCGGCCTCTTTTGCTCGTAATAAAAAAGGGTTAAATAGTTTTGTAACCGGCGAAGAGGTGGCCAAAGTGGTGGCACAAAAAACAGGTGTTCCGGTTACTACGGTGTCAGCTGATGAGAGTACCAAATTAATGCATTTGGAAGAGGAAATGCATAAACGTGTGGTAGGACAAAGTGAAGCAGTTGATTTGGTAGCCAATGCTTTGCGTCGTGCTCGTGCGGAAATACGATCAACTAAACGTCCGATTGCTAATTTCTTATTTTTAGGACCAACTGGTGTTGGTAAGACTGAGCTGGCCAAAACAATTGCGGAGGTATATTTTGGTGGAGAAGACAGAATGGTGCGTTTGGATATGAGTGAATATCAAGATAAAAGTAGTATTTATCGTCTTATTGGCACACCGGGTGAAAAAGGTAGTGGTATGTTGACTGAAGCGATTCGTCGTAATCCTTTCTCTTTGCTATTGTTGGATGAAATGGAAAAAGCGGATAAAGATATTTTAAATTTATTTTTGCAAGTGATGGACGACGGCCGTCTTACTGATAGTGTGGGTAGGGTAGTAGATTTTACCAATGTTATCCTTATTGCCACTTCCAATGCCGGCACAGCATTCGTGCAAGAACAGATGCGAGCTGGCACTACTGCGGAAACTATCAAAGATCAACTGTTGCATGGAGAGCTGTCCCAGTATTTCCGTCCAGAGTTTTTGAATCGTTTTGATGGAATAGTATTGTTCAAAGCTTTAACTCGAGAAGATATTATTAAAATTGCTGGTTTAATGTTAGGCCAAGTTGCTAAAGATTTAGAAGCCAAAGGAATTGAGCTAAGAGTTGAGCCGGTAGCTATGGAGTTTTTGGCTGACGTTGGCTTTGACCCAGAATTTGGGGCTAGACCAATGCGTCGGGCATTGCAAGAAAGAGTGGAAAACAAGTTGGCAGAATTGTTATTATCTGGTAAAGTCAAGCGACGTGATACGATAGTTATAGGGCAAGGAGGAGAGATAAAAGTATTATGATATATTTTTTTGCAACGCTTGTTATTAGTCTATTGTTTACTTATTGGATAAAAAAGATAGCTATTAAATTAGCCATTTTTGATTATCCTGATACTGATCGAAAATTACATAGTGGTCCGCTTCCGTTATTGGGTGGTACGGCCATTTTTTTTTCATTTTGGCTAGTAGTGGGATATCTATATAATTTTAGCGGTTTAGTTTTTAAACATTTTAATACTAGACAGCTCTGGTGTATTTTTTTGGCCGGTGCTTTACTGATGATAGTTGGGTATTATGATGATAAAGTACGTTTGAATTATAAGTGGCGCTTGTTATTTTCAGTTTTTGCTGTGTTGTTGGTATTGGCCGGAGGTTTAAATTTTGATGGAGTTACCAATCCATTTGGAGGCACAATCGGTCTAGATTTTTTGAAGATAAATTCTAGTTTTTTAGGCACAATTTTAGTGGGAGCGGATATTTTAGCATTTTTTTGGTTGTTGGGAATGATGTATACCACTAAGATTTTGGACGGTTTGGATGGTTTATCAACCGGAGTATGCACTATTGGTGCTTTTTCCATAGCCGCTTTAGCCGGAGGAACGACTAAATTTTATCAACCGGATGTCTCCCTGTTGGCCTTAGTCTTGGCTGGCGCTTGTTTGGGTTTTTTGTTTTTTAATTTTTATCCGGCTAAAATATTTTTGGGTGAGGGTGGAAGTCAATTTTTAGGTCTGATGGTTGGTACGTTGGCGATTATTGCTGGCAGTAAAATCGCTACCGCTCTGTTGGTCATGGCGGTACCAATAGTGGATTTAATATGGGTGATAGCTAATAGAATATTTGGCGGACAACCAATAGCAACCGGTGATCGTCGCCATTTGCATTTTAGATTAGTTGATGCCGGCTTAAAACAGTGGCAAGCAGTGATGGTTTTTTATATGCTATCTGCCTTGTTTGGTTTTTCAGCTTTATTTATGAAAAGCGGTTTCAAGTTAGCTTCTTTACTGTTCTTGATATTGGTGATAGTGGCTTTGGAGTTTTATATATCTACTCGTTTGACATATGTCAGAAAAGAAGAAAAATAGTTTTAAATCTTGGCAAATTTATCTGATCTGTCTGATAATTCTGATGGCCGTTGGTTTGAAATTTTATCAATCTTTCTATTGGCCCACTGTGCAAGTTAAAATACATGAGAAGTTTTTTACCGTACAAGTAGCTGACAATTTAAAGCATTGGGAGAAAGGGCTGGGTGGCAGGGAAGACCTTGGTAAATATGATGGTATGCTATTTGTATTTCCTGAGATCAAACAACATGTATTTGTAATGCGTGATATGAAATTCCCTTTGGATATTATTTGGCTAAAAAATGGTGTCGTGGTAGATATTGCCGCCAATTTACCCATCGAACCAACTAGTAGCGAGTCAGATCTTATCCCTTATTTTTCTCGTGATAGTAGCGATAAAGTGCTGGAATTAGGCGCTGGTAAAGCGGCTAGTTTGGGTTTAAAAATTGGTGATAGGGTAGAAGTGGTTAGATAGAGCTATTGACATTTTATTTATTTTTGCTATAATTAACACGTTTTTATATCTTAAAAAGGCCTGCTAGAGCAACTTCGCTGAGCTGATTGTAGGCTATTAAACAAAAATTATGATTTCCATTATCGCAACCGGGGGTAAACAATATATTGTTAAATCCGGTGATAAATTAAAAGTAGAAAAATTAAATGAAGGTTTTCTTCCAGTAGCCGAAGGATCTGAATATAAATTTGATAAAGTTCTTTTGAAAGCTGATGAAGAAGGAAATTTAGTTGAATTGGGCAAACCTTATTTAGAAGGTGAATCAATCAAAGCTAAAGTTTTGAAGCAAGGAAAGAATCGTACTGTAAGAGTGGAAAAGTTCAAAAGTAAAGTACGTTTCCACAAAGTACATGGTCAAAGACAAAGATTTACTGAAGTAGAGATTGTCTAAAATCTAAAAAATAAAAATTAAAATCCTCCGATTAACGGAGGATTTTTTATTTGCAAATTAAATTCTATTTTTTAGAGCACTGCCCAAAGTTATTTCGTCAGAATATTGTAGATCCGAACCCATCGGTAGCCCTCGTGCTAAGCGAGTGATTTTTATTCTTGGATTTATACCTCTTATTTTTTTGTCCAAAAAAAGCATTGTGGTCTCGCCGCTTATGTCGGGATTTAGAGCTAGGATAATTTCTTCAATTTTTTCATTATTTTCTATTCGTTTAAGCAATTGGTTTATTTTTAATTCGTTTATGTTATCTAGGTCAGTGCCGTCTAAGCTACCTCTTAGGACGTGGTAGAGACCGTTATATAATTGAGTTTTTTCGATAGCAATAATATCCGGCACTAAAGCCACTACACAAATTTGTTGTGGGTTGCGTTTTGGGTTTGCACAAATTAAACAGGGATTAGTATCGGAGAAATTCCAACATAGTTCACAACTTTTAGTATTCTTTAATAAGTTATCCAACGCATTTTTTAATTCATTAACTTCCACTTTTCCTGATTTCAACCAATGAAAAACATACCGCTGTGCAGTATGTTGTCCGACGCCAGGTAATTTTTTCAAAGCGTCGATTAGTTTGTTGATAGTAGGGGAGTACATCTTAACTTAAACCGGGAATGTTAAAATCACCGGATTGTTGCATTTTTAGAGCAATAGTTTTCTGCATTTTCTTTAGGGCGTCACCATGAGCATCTTTGATTGCTTTTTCCAGTTCATTTTTTTTATCCACAGACAGCATTTCGTTGTCTATAGCCAAACCGGTCATCTCTAGGTTGCCATTCATAGTAAGGACAACTTTACCGCCGGCTTTATCTACAGTCACGCTTTCGTCACCTAACAAATTTTGTAGTTTTTTACCTTGCTCGCGCAAATCTTTAAATTGTTTTAACTTTGAGAACATGGACATATTTTTTTGTTAATAATTTAAATTAGTAATTAATATTCAGGCTCTGGTGGTTTTGATCCGGTTCCTCCAGAGGCTGGTTTAAAGGCAGATTTTGGTTTTAAAGTTTGGGGGGAATTGTTATTGGCAGTAGGAGAATAAGTGGTATCTAAATTGCGGAATGAGGCCAAATGTTCTGCAAAAGCAGTTTTTACCAAACCGGTTGGACCGTTTCTATGTTTAGCGATATGTATTTCGGCGGTATTGCGTTCATCTGGTGGAATATCTTCCAATCTATAGTTTCGATCGGCTGTTTTACGATAAATAAACAATACTACATCGGCGTCTTGTTCGATAGATCCAGATTCACGTAGATGTGAAAGCTTAGGAATAGCCGGCTTACTTTGTTCAACCGTACGTGATAGCTGGGATAATGCTAAAATAGGGATATTTAGTTCGCGAGCCAAAGCCTTTAAACCACGACTAATTTCGGCTACTTCCTGAACACGGTTATCAGTTTTGCCGCTAGTTGAATCCATTAATTGTAGATAATCTATAACAATCAAACCGAGCCCGTGTTCACTCTGTAGACGGCGAGCTTTGGTGCGTAGTTGTAGAATATTTAAGCTACCAGAATCGTCGATATATATAGGTGTTTCTGACAATACGCCAATGGCATGGCCGATACGAGGAAAATCGTCATCCTCTGGCCTGTCTGATAAACGCCCGGTGCGCATTCTCCATAAGTCTATACCGGCCTCTGAACACAACATTCTATCAACCAACTGCTCCTTGCTCATTTCTAAGGAAAACATACCAACTGGAATTTTTTGTCTGGTAGCAATATGACGAACAATATCTAAAGCCAAGGAAGTTTTTCCGACACTTGGACGGGCAGCCAAAATGACCAAATCAGATTTTTGTAATCCAGCGAGCAAGTTGTCTAGCTGAGTAAAACCAGTCGGTAGCCCGCGTAGTTGCCCTTTATTTTTGTGTAATTCATCGATACGGTCAAACGCATCGGACAAAACATTGCGAATTGGAGTAAAAGTTTGTTTAAAATGAATTTGTGATACGGCAAATAAATGTTGTTGGGCTTCATCTAAGACTTTTTCGATTTCATTTTCTTCTTGATAACCCAGACGAGATATTTCGTGAGAAGCTAATAGCAAACGGCGTCTAACGGCTTTGCGGTGGACAATATTGGCGTAGTTTACTACATTGGAGGCGGTGGGGACGGCATTAATAAGAGAAGCCAAGTAGGTGCGACCACCACACATCTCTAATATACCTTTTTCTTCTAAACGAGTACTGATAGTTAGTAAATCGGCCGGTTCATTTCTTGAATATAGATCAACTATAGTTTCAAAGATTTTGGCGTTGGCATCTTTATAAAAGTCATCAGCATGAATCAAATCAGCGATTTTTAACATTGCGTCTTTGTCTAAAAGAATAGAACCGAGCAAGGACATTTCGGCTTCTAGGCTTTGGGGCGGTATTTTGTCTAATTCTTCTTTGGTGTTCATATTTATTATTGTTTGTATATGTTACCGCAGACGCTTCCTTTGAGCAAGTAAATCTGGGGGTTTGGTGTGACTAAAATGTGTATATTTTTGCTCTTTTTGGTGAGTCTGCTATAATATTAGCAAATATGAGGACAAAATTTTTTTTAAAAGAAATAGCTTTAGTAACTATTTTTTCTGCTTTAGCCTATTTTAATATCACTTTTTGGCACAATGCTTTTCTAGGGTGGTTGGTTTTATCGGTTTTTTGTTTATATGAAGGCAAAACAGTCCATAATTTTTTAATAAAATTTTATGGATTATCTTCGTCTCTAAGAATCTTTGTATTATCTTTGTTTCTAGTTTTAGCGATTCTTGGCAGTATCGGAGGTTTTCTTTTTTGGGTTTTTTCTTTTTCTCCGTTTATTTTGGGTGTTGCTTTTTTGGTCAGCGGTTTAATTTTCGGTTTTCTTAAGGGTGTTACTGGTCCGACGGTAGAATCAGAAGCGGAAATAAATGATTTAAAAAAGCAGGTTTTAGAAGAACCGCCTTCAGCCAAAGTGGGTTTGTTGCTATATTTTATCTTAATTTTTATAGGTTTTTATTTGTTAAATTCGTCAAAAACATCTTTGGTAGTTTCTACACCTTGGTCTACTATAGCTTCTTCTTATATATATGTTTTTTTTGCTGCTACATTTATTCTGGGTTTGTTAATTTTTTCCAAGTTGAAATCAGGGACAATATTATTTTTGTTGATTGTTCATACTTTTTTGCTACATGCTTATTTGCCGCTTACCCATTCTTTATTTTACGGTGCTGATGGCTGGCGTCATATTGCTTCTCAAAATAGTTTGTGGTTACACGGTGATTATCTAAAACCACAACTAAATAACACTACTAATTTTTGGCAAAATATAGATTTCGGAGAAATGGCCTATGCTCAATTTAATACGCTAGCCTTGTTATTTAAGAGTTTGTGCCAAGTAGATTTATTGTCTTTTATACGCTATTTTATTCCTCAGATTTGGTCGATAATTTTTCCTATCGTGTTATTTGAAATTGCTAGAGCTTTAAATTTTGATAAGAAAAATGCTTTATTTTTAGTTTGGGTTTCTAGTTTACCTTTTGCCTTACAAGTAAGTGGTAACTTTACTTTGCCGGCAAATTTAAGTTTTTTATTTTTGGCTTCAGCTTTGTTGTTGATGTTTAAAAATCAAGATAGTTTTTCATGGCCAGGGTTATATTTTATTATATTTTTAGGAACCGTTTTTCTTTTCGGACATTCTTTGTACTTTATACTATTTTGGTTAGCTTTTTTTGTTTTAAAAATTATTCATTTTTTTAATAATAATAAAATAATAAATTTTTCTTTGTTATTCTTAGTAACATTGTGTATTCCGGCGATAGAATTATTATCGAAATTTTCTCAGATTAATTTAAATATTGAGTGGTGGTCATCATTCAAAACAATACTGGGAACTCTTTTTGGGTGGTATCTGGCAGTTGGACCAAGAACCAGTGATATTACGGTTGGAAATATTATTCTCAACCAACCTCCACTATCTTCCTTGGTTGTTAATGCTTTTACCTATAATCGTTTTTGGTTGGTAGGCATTATGTTAATTTTTTGGTCTTTGTTTGTTTGGGTATCTTTTAGTTGGTGGAGACAGCGAGATGCTAAGCGTCATTTTTGGGTAATTTTTAGCGGTGGTTTGTTGGGTGGATATTTAATCTCCAGATATTTTTTGACTGGAGAAAATATCTTATCTCGTCGGTTGGATGTGGTTTTGGCCTTGCTTATAATTGTTCTGGTGGCTAATTTTCTATATAAAATAGTTTTGTGGCCAAGCAATCCTTTGTCTAAGTATTTAGTTATTTTTTTGTTGATTTTTTGTATTTCGGCTTCTACGGCGGCTTCTTATAGTTTGGGTCCGGATACTGAGAGTGTCAGCAAAGAGGGATATGAAGCGATGAATTTTGTTTGGCATAAGGAAAAAGATAATGAAAAGATCTGTGTATTGTCGGATACTTATCCGCTGTTGGTACTGGAAGCGCTATCCGCCAAAAGATTTGTTGGTGGTGGTTTTCCAATTACTTCTTTTTTTGCTCAACCACAACGTGAACAACTTTTGAAATTGGCCAAAACCGATCCGCAGTCAGCTTTATATGAAGCTGAAAATTTGACCAATTTAAAAAATTGTTATTTAGTAGGTAAGTATAACTTAGCCCGCCCTCTCTTTGTTTCAGAGTTTAAAAATTTTAATGTATATAAATTAAATCAGTGATTAATTATATGGATTGTGTATTCTGTAAAATTATAAAAAAGGAAATTCCTAATCTTACTATTTATGAAGACGACTCGATCTTAGCTTTTTTAGATATTTTTCCTCATGCTTTAGGTCATACAGTCGTAGTATCAAAAAAACATTTTGAAAATCTGTGGGATATGAGCGTAGAAGATTTTCAGATACTATCAGCAGGTTTACGAGCGGCGGCCGGACGCATACAGGCTAAACTTAAACCTGATGGTATGAATATTGGAATTAATAATGGCCAGATTGCTGGTCAGGCTGTGCCCCATGTTCATTGGCATATCATCCCTCGCTACAAAAATGACGGTGGTGGTAGTATACATTCAATAATAAAAAATCCTGGTGATCAAACTCCTCAACAAGTTCATAAATTATTTATTTAAAGTTAGTTTATGAATAAGAAGTATCAAAAAATTTCCGAAGAGATTGTTCATCAGAATCCTTGGTGGATTTATAAACATGACGTTTATAAGTGTGATGAAAAAAAACAAGATTATTTTTACTGTCACTTAATCGGTAATGCTATCGTCATACCAATTTTAAATGATGGGCGCATCGCTTTAATAAGGCAATTTCGTTATTTGCAAGATCGTTCAGGTATAGAATTTCCAATGGGTGGGCTTTTGCCAGACGAGACGCCTTTGCAAGCGGCAGAGAGACAACTCAGAGAAGAAACCGGTTTTGAATCTGATAATTTTTCTAAAGTAGGTGAGTTTGAGCCTTTGCAGGGGATCGCCAAAGATCGCTCTCATGTTTTTTTGGCCAATGAGATATCGGGACAGGTGGAAATTTCTTTAGACGAGATGGAAGATATCGAAGTGATACTACGTAGACCTGACGAAATCACTCAGATGATTAAAAACGGTGAAATTTGGAGCGGACAGACCTTGGCGGCTTGGGCATTGGCGAGGGATTTTTTGAATATTAATAAAATGTAGCTGACATTTTATTATAAAAGTGATATAATATTTCCATGGACAATCAAAATATCACAGCCGGCATGGAAAACAAGTCAAACATAATCGCCAACCCAGACGTGAATTATTTTGGTTTGGCAAATTACCGTAATCAAAATAGAAAATTTGGTATTAAGTTAGACGATCGCCGCCGCCATATGTATGTGGTTGGTAAGACTGGTATGGGAAAAACCACTTTGCTTGAAAATATGGTGTTAAATGATATCTATGCGGGTCATGGTTTGGGATATGTTGATCCTCATGGGGACACCGCGGAAAAGATTTTAAATTATATTCCGGCGAATCGTATCAATGATGTGGTGTATTTTAATCCAGCGGATTTGGACTATCCGATAGGCTTTAATATTTTAGAAACTATTCGTCCTGAACAAAAGCATCTGGTTGCTTCCGGTTTAATGGGTGTATTTAAAAAAATCTGGCCAGATGTCTGGAGTTCACGTATGGAGTATATTTTGAATAATACTATTTTAGCTTTGTTGGATTTTCCCGGTACCACCTTGTTGGGTATTAACCGTTTGTTGGCGGATGCTGATTATCGTCGACGAGTCGTAAACAATACTAAAGATCCGGTAGTGAAAGCTTTTTGGCAGACAGAGTTTGCTTCTTATAATGACAAGTATAAACAAGAAGCGGTCGCTCCTATCCAAAATAAAATCGGTCAATTTTTATCCGCTTCAGTTATCCGTAATATCGTGGCTCAAGTAAAATCTCGTATTAATATACGTGAGATAATGGATAATAAAAAAATTTTTATCATGAATTTGAGCAAAGGTAGAATCGGTGAAGATAACTCTAGGTTGTTGGGTGGTATGTTGATTACCAAAATTCAGCTTTCAGCCATGGAGCGTGTTGATATGCCAGAGACAACGCGTCCGGATTTCTTTTTGTATGTTGATGAGTTTCAAAATTTTGCCACTGAATCATTTGCAAATATATTGTCAGAAGCTCGTAAGTATCGTCTAGATTTGATAATGGCTCACCAATATATGGAACAGCTGGATGAAACAGTGTTGGCAGCGGTCATTGGTAACGTGGGTAGTATTATTACATTTAGAGTTGGTTCTACTGATGCAGAAATTTTAGCAAAAGAATTTATTCCTACTTTCGTGGAAGAGGACTTGGTAAATTTACCTAAATTTCATGTGTATTTAAAATTGATGATTGACGGTGTAGCCTCCAAGCCATTTAGTGCTTTGACTATGGCGCCGATTGCTCAATCTACCGGTAGTATGGAAAAGGTGGTTCGTGTTTCCAGAGAACGCTATGCAGTTAATCGCAATCAGATAGAAGATAAAATTGCTAGATGGAGTGGAATGGTAATTATTCCTGAAGATGAAGCTAGTGAATTGGAAGTGGATGAAGATGAAGCCATGTTTGCTCCTGCCAAGAAAATTATCGAACCGTCAGTTGCTATAGATTCGGATAAGAAAGATATTGCGGTATCAAAACCAAAAATAGATGAAAAGCCTTTGGCACCACAAAATGTTCAATTACCAAAAAGCGACTCTACAAAAAATATCCCAGCTAAAACAGTAGAAACGGTTACCAGTTCGGCGCCGGCTTCTTTCCAACCTCCCAGTCAGGCTCAACAACTTTCTGCTTCTGCCAAAAAACGCCGAAGAAAGAAAAGGAATAAAAATAAACAAAGTGTACAAAATTTAGATAATCCCAAACAAAGCGCGCCGATAGCGATAGTAGATACTGCACAAAAGGGGATATCGCTTAGTTCTTTAGAGGCACCGTCTAAAGACAAAGATCCAATTCCACCAAAAATATTAAAATCTGGACAGGTGGTAAAAATTGACGAATTGAGTCAAAATACCCTATAATTATAGGGTATTTGTTTTTTCTATATGGAGAAAAAGTATAAATTGGAAATTATTGCTGGCGATTTTAATTCACCTTTGTCACGTAACGAGATTTGGACCAGCGCATATTTTAAATTCCCCACTCTGCTCGGTGTGAGTAGGGTAATTTTGGGTATTGCAAGTCGTCGAAATAATATAGAGTATTTTGGTGATATGACTTCTTGGGGTGTGTGCCATGATGAATTAAAAGGGAAAGTTTTGGATGATTATCGGTATATTGAAAAATTGATTGATAAATTTATTAAACATGGTGAAAAAATGAATGATTGGACAGATAAAAATTTTTTTAAAACAAATTTACAATCTTTAGACAATGAAGAATTAGGGGTTAGGTTAAAAAAATTTGCCGATTTACAAAGTACTGAATATGCCATCGGTGTAGCATTGGTTATTTTAGATTTTCAGGGCTTTGCTTTTGTGGAAAATAATTTGGAAAAGATTTTAAGAAATAAAGTACCAGAGTCTGATTATGGTGAATATTACAAAGTTTTTACGCAACCGATTCAAAATTCATTTGCTCAAGACCAAGAAGAAGATTTACTGCGTTTAACCACCAAATATTATTTGGACAAACAGTGGCGAGCGGACATAAAAAATAAAAATAAAGAAGAGGTTAGATTATTATACCCAGAATTTTATAAGGATCTTTCCATACACACCGAAAAATATTGTTGGGTATATTATGTCTATGCTGGGCCAGCTTTTACCGAGCAAAATTTTATCGATTTTATTAAAGATTATTTGGTTAGGGGTATAAATCCGACAGAGCGATTGTCAGAAATATCGGAAAGAAAAAAACAGATAGAAATTGCCAAACAAAAATACTTAAATATTTTGCAACCCAATAAATTTGAAAAAGTTATTTTAAATTTAGCCGGTAAGATAGTATGGGCCAAGCCTAGAAGGAAAGATTTTCAAAGTAAATCTTATTATCATTTTGAAAAATTACATCGAGAAATTGCCAGAAGATTATTTTTATCTTTATCCCAGGTTAGATCTTGTACTATCGAAATGTTGTTGGCTGGTTTGAAATCTGGAGAAGTGAATGTTGTCAAAGCCAACGATATTTTTGAATTTCATGTTTGTGTGCCAAATGATGACGGCACCGTGTCGACTTTATTCGGCCAAGAAGCAGCGGATTTTGACAAAAAAATATTAAGACCGCATCAAAATAAAAAATTTGAAAATATTAATGAGATAAAAGGCACGTGTGCTTGTCCTGGCAAAGCCAAAGGGATTGTGCGAATCATTAATTGTGTGTCTGATATGGACAAAATGCAATATGGTGATATTTTAGTTTCGCTCGCCACTACACCAAGCGTAGTATCAGCTATGAAAAAAGCGGCAGCCATTGTTACTGATGAAGGCGGTCTTACTTGCCACGCTTCGATTGTGTCGCGTGAATTAAATATTCCCTGCGTCATCGGCACAAAATTCGCGACCCAAGTTTTGAAAGATGGTCAAATGGTTGAAGTGGACGCGCAAAAAGGTTTGATTAAAATTATTAACAAATAAAGTATGAAATCTATCAAAATAAAAGATTGGTTTGTGTATGGTGAGTGGGCTAATATCAATTGGTTTCATAGCTGTTATCTTCGCGGTTTGACTGATAGTATAAAAAAACGTCTTGGGTACGGGTTGAGTCAAGTGGTGGTCATCCAAGAGAATAATTTTCAGAAGATTTATATTTCAAAATCCGAATGGACTTCGGTTGGAGAAAGATATTTAAAAGACATAATCAAAAATCCAAAGTTATTGGAAAAATTACTTTCTGACCTGCGTAATTTTGCTGATAAATTGAAAATATTTTCTGGACAATTGAAAAAAATAAATTCTTCTAAGTTATCGACTAAACAGCAGTTGTCATGGATGAAAAAATTTCACATACTCCATCATGAGTTGTGGGCGTTGGGACAAGTGCCAAATGTTTTGGAATTTGAAAATTCATTTTTAACCGATTATTTAAAAAATTATTTATCTAAATTTGAAATTGATGCCAAAAAACAGGCAGAAATTTTTCAAATCTTAATTACACCTCGAGAATTGTCAGAAGCGCAAAAAGAAGAGCGTGATATGTTAGCGCTGTCGTCCAGAGCTGATTGTGGGTCAAAATCTCACCAGAGAGCATTGCTCAATCATTGGAAAAAATATAGTTGGCTGCATTTTGGTTGGACCGGCCCAAGTATAAGTAAAGAATATTTTGTCGAAGTTTGTCGCGGTCTCAAAAATCAAGGAACAGCACCGGAAACTTTAAAAAAATTAAAAGATGAAAGTGCTCTGTTGTTGAAAAATAAAAGATTATGGATTGGTAATCTCAAGATTGATAAATTACATCAACAATTATTCCGTCTATTGGAAGAATTATTATTTATTAAAGCTCATCGTATGGACGCATTGTTTATGAGCTATGAAGCTTCCCAGCCGCTTTTGTATAAGATTGCTCACGATCATCATTTGTCGATTTCTCAAATTTATAATTTATACTATGATGATATAATTAAAATTATTAAAACCGAGAAAGTTGATGTTCATTATATAAATGAATTAGGAAAATATTCAGTAGGTTTTTTTGATTCAGAGAAGATTTACATGTTGATTGAAGAAAAAGCTAAAAAATTGACTGATCAATTGGTTTTACCGGAAATAAAACAAGTCGACGAACTGAAAGGACAATGCGGCTATCCAGGTAAAGTAAAAGGCGAAGTTTGCGTTGTTAATTTAGTCAAAGAAATGTCAAAATTTAAAGAAGGACAAATTTTGGTTTCCATGGTCACAGATCCGTCGCTTTTACCTATAATGAAAAAGGCCTCTGCTTTTGTGACCAACCAAGGTGGCCTGACTTGCCACGCTGCTATTGTGGCCAGAGAAATGAAAACCCCTTGTATTATTGGTACCAAGATTGCCACGCAAGTATTTAAAGATGGCGATATGGTAGAAGTGGATGCGGAAAATGGTATTGTCAAGAAATTAATTTAAATTATGAAACTTAAATATTTAAATAATGATGATCCGTGGATGCTGGGTGAAGATATTCCCAATGCCGATCTTTTTTTCTCCACTATTTGGCTCAATGGTTTTGTCAGTTTTTTTGATTTGAATACCGGTCGGGCTTATAAAAAAATCATGTGTAAGTATGAAGGTTATCACCTGTGGTTTTATTTTGGTGAAAACGATGCGTTTGAGGTCGCCGAACATATCGCGGATAAAATAATAAATGAAGATGGCTATGCCGCTGAGGTGAATAAAAATATTATTATTGAAGCCGATAAACTTCGATCTTTTTCTGAAAAAATTCCCCAAACCGGTTTGGATAAATTATCAAATCAAGATCTTTGGCAAATTTATTCTGATCACAACGGTATTCATGGAAAATATTATGCTTGGGCTTGGATTCCTGTATCGGTAGATATGTTTGGAAATAATTTAACAAAACGAGCCAAGGATTATTTGTTTGAAAAAGGCGCTTCGGAAGATAGTGTGAATGAATATCTAGTAGCCCTCACTCAGCCGACCAAAAAATCTTTGATTTTTATCGAACAAGAAGATTTGTTAAAGATCGCGATTGTAATAGAAGATAAATTTTCATCTTTGATCGAAATGTTTAATAGTATGGATGCGGCGTATATCAAAGATAATTTGCCTTTGGATATTTTTTCTTTGGTTCAAGCTCATTATGAAAAATATTATTATACCAAACATCTTTGGGTGAGCGGAGAATATGCGATAGAAGATTATCTAAACCAGATCAAAGATATTTTTAAAACACAGCAATCACCAAAAATAATTTTAGAAAAACAATTACTGGAATTGGAAAAAGCAAAACAAAAAAAAGTACAATTGTTGGAAACTTTGAAGATAGATCATCAATGGAAAACTATATTTGAAGAATATGGTGATTTTATGATCACCAAGATTTATCGTCGTTACGCTCAACTTTTGGCGGTGCATCATATGTCGGCTATTCTCAAAGAGATTGCTCGTCGGTTTTTTATTACCGAAAAACAGGTGAGATTTATGAGAGTCAACGAAATAGAAAAACTGTTGCTAAAAGGCGAATGCGACGCCAGCGAATTATTGGAACGTACAAAATATTGTGTTTATTATGCTGAGAAGAGTGCAGAAAAGATTTTTATCGGAGATAAGGCTAGAGAAATAATGAAATCATTTGAAAAAGAAGTGGATACCAATATTTCAGAATTAAAAGGAGAGAGCGGTTGTGTTGGTTACGCCAAAGGAAAAGTAAAAATTATTATTCGCGCCGATGATATGGCCAAGATGGAGCAAGGAGATATACTGGTGTCTATCGCCACAGATCCAGACATCGTGCCAGCCATGAAAAAAGCGGCAGGTATCGTGACTGAGCAGGGCGGAGTGACATCGCATGCGGCGATAGTATCGCGCGAGCTTGGTATACCATGTGTGATTGGCACTAAAATCGCTACCAAAATATTTAAAGATGGGGATACGATAGAGGTGGATGCGAATCGCGGGGTAGCTAGAAAGATTAAATAAATTATTGTGAACAAAAAACCAATAAATCTTATTTTTACTCGCGATTTTGATCAATGGGTGCAGGAGCTCTGTCGCATATCTCTGGTAGTTGATGTACGTAAAATTTGGGGTGTAGGTCTGACTGATCAGGTTGTTCATTTTGACGGCGTCACATCATATTGGTATCGTTATCCAAAAGATATGGATAGTATTAAATATTTTTTGATTAACAAATCTTTGGATGATAAAATATTTTCCAAGAAAAAACAAAATATCTTTTTGAAAAATGTAAAAGATTTAAAAAAAGAAATAAATTGTCCGATTGATAAAATTAGCAATAGAAAAAAACATCCAAAGCCATCGTTACTGACGAAGGCGGTTTGACTTGTCATGCGGCTATTACCAGCAGAGAATTGGGATTGCCATGTGTTATTGGCACTAAAGTAGCTACCAAAACATTTGAAGATGGTGATTTGGTTGAGGTGAATTCAGAAAAAGGAACCATAAGAAAAATATAAAAAATATATGCGTGAATACGTTAAATCTCATGAGGAATATGAGATATCGCCATTAACTATTTCTACCAACCACAATGCGTGGCCGGCCAAGATTTTAAAAAAACTTCTAGGTGGGCGGAAAGTTGGAGAGGAAACTTTTTGTATTCATAAAAGTAATGGTTTAGAATTTTTTGCCGATTTTCACGCTTGGAACGGCGGGTCAGATTATTTATTAGAAAAAATTAAAGCCGATAAAAAATTAGTAAAAATAGTATCATTAAACTCTAGGAAAATTGCCGATAAAATTATTGCGGCCATCAGAGACGCACGCTACCGAAATTTCAAAATTTTAAGCAACAAACAAATTGTTAAATTTTTGACCACTACTTATAAAATGGGCAATGATTTGTGCGCCTATGGTTATATACCGGTACTATCGGATCATTATTTTCAAAAGTTTACCAATCTTTTAAAAAAAATTGTTAAAGAAAAAAATGAATCATCAACCATAAAAATGTCCAACCAAGAGATTGTGTTTGTGCTATCTTCACACAACGAGTTGGTGCCTTCCAAACTGGCGCGATTAAAATTATTAAGTATAATAAAAAAATGGCACAAGACAATTCAAGATGTTCCAAAGACTAAGCAATTAAAAAAATATTTTGACGATTGGTATTGGGTAGATTTTGGACAGCTGGGACCAGGCCAAAAATTTAGTGAGGTTTTTGATAATGCAAAAAAATTAGCCAAAAACAAAAAAGATATAATCAAAGAGCTTCAAGAAATAAAGTTTAGTCCGAAAATTTTGAATCTTCAGCAGAAAAAAATAATGAAGCAGTTAAATTTAAGTGCTCAAGAAAAATATTTATTCGCAGTCGCATCGGAGTTTATGTATCTCAAAGGTTTGCGTATGGAAGTATTGTTCGGTATGTGTGCCGCCTGGAGCAAGGTGCTAGACGAAGTGTCGTTGCGTTTAAAGATTGATAAAAAATTTTTATATTATGCTTCAGTCGCAGAAATTTGCAATGCTTTGTCCGGCAAAAATAATTTAGATAAAAATGTTTTGGCCGAGCGCACTAAATTTTGCGTCTGGGTAGCCAAAAGCGAAATCGATCAAGCTATATACGCTGGTCAAGCCGCCAAAGATTTTTTAAAAACTATCAAATTTAAACAAGACAAACCAGCTGAAAAAGTATTGGTGATTCACGGTACTGTCGCCTCAGTTGGTTACGCCAAAGGAACGGTAAAAATTGTGAATAAAATATCTGAAATTGATAAAGTTCAAGAGGGAGATGTGTTGGTGTCGGTGGCGACTCACCCTGGGTTATTGCCCGCTATGAAAAAGGCTGTGGCCTTTGTGACTGATGCCGGCGGTATCACTTCACATGCCGCCATCGTGGCGCGCGAGATGAAAAAACCTTGCATCATTGGCACAAAAATAGCCACCAAAATTTTGAAAGATGGTGATATAATAGAATTAGATACCAAAAGAGGCAACATTAAATTAATTTAGTTTTTTAATAAATATGTCGCAAATTAAATTGGTGGTTTTTGATGCCAATGGGGTTTGTATCAATGGTGGTTTCCCAGAAACTAGTCAAGCTTTGGGCAAAAAATTTAAACGTGATTGGAAAGAAATATATGCGGTGCTATACACCAAATATTTTAATATGGCGGCGGTTAAAAAAATTTCTCAACAATCAGCCTGGGCAGACGCTATTAAAGAATTAAATTTGCCTATAACTGTCAAAGAGATTAAAAAAATTCATTACGGCCTGATGAGTGTGAACAAAGCAACTATTAATTTGGTGAATAGTTTAAAGAAAAAATATCAGGTCGCGCTTTTGAGTAAAAATACCCGCTCTCATTTTAATGATTTAAATAAACTTTTTCCCAAAATGAGTTCGGCCTTTGGAAAAAATATGATAAATACTTGGGAATATAATCTACCCAAGGCCAGTCCAGAAACTATGAAATTTATCCTCAAACGTTTTAAAGCGTCACCAGCCGAAGCTGTTTACATAGATGACCAAGAACAAAACTTACAAGCGGCCAAAGATTTGGGCGTGCATACAATTTTATTTAAAAATTTTTCGCAAGGTAATAAAAAATTAAAAACTATTTTAAAATAATATGGCTAAACATGTACAAGGTGGTTGGGCAATGATGTCACAACGTCAGCGTATGAGTCCGTTTCCAAATTATATGTCGATGGAATCGGTTTGTAATGAAATGAAAAAATTTGTTGGCACTAGTCTACGTAATGTCATGATTTTTTTTGAAGGCAATATGATGTATGTCTTTCAAGTGGTCAAAGATCATAAAAAGTCCGGTGCGATTATTGCGTCCAAGGTAGAAAAACATCCAGGAATGTATGACAAATTGGTAAAGATAGAAGAAAAGCATGGAGCAAAATTGGTAAATTTCGCCAAACAATCTGGGTCTAAGGTCAGTGCCAAAACGACCAACAAGCAACTTTATCAGATGTTTGCTGGTTATGAAAAATTATACAAGCAGGTCTATGGTGTTTATGGATCGGTGTGGACGATGGAAGATGATCTAATGGAAATTTTGTATAATATTGTGAGTAAAAGAATAAAAGACGGAGCGAAAATTACCGATATTATTAATGTTTTGACCAAGCAGCCATCCGCTATGGTAGCGACCATTGAACGTCGTAGTCTGTGGACACTGGCAGTAAAAATATTATCCAATCAAGTTTGGAAAAAAATTATTTTAAACGGTGATTTAAAAGCCATAAAAAATGTCAAACCGCTACACAAATTAATAGACGCTCATCAGAAAAATTTTTTTTGGATCACTAGAGATTATGAGGATCCAATTTTGACTTATGAGAATATTGTCGATAAATTAAAATCGGCTTTGCAGATTGATGTTAAAAAAGAATTATTTGATCTGGAAAAGAAATTAAGAGATTCACTGTCCGAAAGAAAATATTGGGAAAAGACCTTAAAATTAAACAAAAAAGAATTAGCGCTTTTTGCAGATATGCGCGCCGCCGCTCATTTGAAAGAACAACGTAAAAAATTTGTCTCTCAATCTCTATATTATTTTGATCCAGTGTTGTTTGAAATAAGCAAGAGATTGTATCTGAGTGTCAAACAAGTAAGATTTTTGAGAACAAAGGATGTTTTTGAAGCATTGGTAAAAGGAAAAGATCTGTCTAGTGAAATAAATAATCGTTTCAAACTGTCGGTTTGGCAATGTAGCGGCCAAAATACCAAAGTGATCACCGGAGCAGAAGCGCAGGAATTATTTGCTAAATTTTGCCAGGTAGATAAAAATGCAACGGAATTTGTTGGTATGGCAGTGTCGCCGGGAGTAGCGCGAGGGCTGGCAAAAATAGTTTTGAATCCCAATGAGTGTGGCAAAGTAAATAAAGACGATATCATTGTCAGTGTGCAAGTAGTGCCAAGTTTTTCCACGGCCATCATCAAATCTGCCGGCATTGTTTGTGACGGTGGTCATGGAATCACTTCGCATCCAGCGACTTTGTCGCGTGAAGCGGGGATACCGTGCGTGATTCAAACCAGATTTGTGAGAGAAGTAATAAAAGATGGCGATATGCTCGAAGTAGATGGATATAAGGGGATAGTAAAAATAATAAAATGATTTATAAAAATAAAAACAACCTAGAAAATAGGTTGTTTTTTTGAGCTCAATATTCTTACGAGAAAAATATTTAGCTCTAGGGGGCACGGACGAATCCGTGCCCCTTCGAGTGAGTGTGCCTCTTGCCGTTCGCGCGCAGCGATCGGCGTGAGGCTCAGGCCTGGTCGGCGAGCGTGGCCACGGGCGTGAACTTCTGGACGCTGATGACGTCGCCGTGGGCGTCCAGGAAGAACACGAAGGCTTGGCATTCTTCGAGCCCGAGATAGCTCGTCGGCGCATTGCACTGGGCAGCGTACAGCGAGATCGCCGGTTCGTGATCGAAAGCAACCACGAGGCAGGCTTCCGGGAACGCGTGCTTGACGAAGTCAGCTGCGTTTTCGAGCGCCTTGGCGACCGGTTGATCACCGAACAGCGACGGATCGGCCGCGAGGCGCTGGAGCATCTCGGGGATGCCCAGACCTTCGGCCTTCCAGTGCGTGTAGAGATCCGCGTGCGGCGAGCCGGTCGGAGCCGGGGACTTCTTGACGCTGGCTTCCAGGTTGAGGTGGCTGTCACGGGTGATCTGACTGGCGCCGGTGACCAAGAAGCAGGTCAACATGGAACGCGGGAACTCGCTGCAGGCGAAACGCGGAACGCCGAAGCGCGCCGCGAGTTCGTCCAGCAGCTCGCAGTAGTCCGCTTTGACGTCGCCACACAACTTGACGCCTTCCGCCGTCAGTGTACGGGTTTCGTTGGAGCCTTCTTGGACACTGTGGCTGTGACGACCACGAACCACGCAACGCACGGCGTCGTTGGGGATGAGGATGTTCATGAGATCTACCTTCCTTGATCAGAGTTGCTGCCACCCTCTCGCCGAACCGTTCGACGAAAAGTACCACGCTCACCGCGGTTGGGCTGGACGGTTTTCCAGCTTAGTCAGTAAATAGCGGCATTTATTACCGGCATTTACAGACCAAGCTGGTTTTGCGCTAATTTTTCAAAGTACACTCACTCATTATTGCTGTAAAACTAGCGTATTTACTGTTAGTAGATACGTTTGCCCATTTTGCAATAACAGATAAGTATAGTATAAAATAGGGGTTTTGTCAATATTTAGCCTTATTTTTTGGCTAACATAAGATATTAAAAATAAAAAATAAGCTTATTTTTTTAAACTATTGATTATTTTTTTTCAACATTAGACCTATGCTAAATTCAGATAAAAGTGTTATAATTGATGTAATTAATTATAATAATTTTTATGCGATCTTCACTTGAAAATTATCCATTAGAGTTTGGGCAAAATATGGAAGTAGAAAAAATACGAGAACTACCATTAGTAACCGCCTACGTCATTCGTCATGGTGAAACAACTGAGGATAAATTAAATCCTAATCGTAGCCTGACGCCAGAGGGTGAGAGGCAGGCTGACGAAGCGGCGGGACATCTTATTGCTGAATTAAATCCTGCTACCGATATTATTCAGTTGCTAGACAGCGGTAATCATCGGGCCAATGTTACGGTAATGAGAGTGGCTGAAAAATTAAAAGAAGCAGGCTTTAAATTTTTTATTCCGGTCCATACTGATAAAGCAGGCAATGTCCAAGATGCCGATGTTCAAACAACCAACAATCCAAAATCTAAAAAATATGATAAAATTGGCGCGGCCAATATTCCTGATGAATTCAAAAAATTATTAGCTGATCCAGCTCTGCATGCTGAGCTTGGCATTGGCGACGATATTCCTGACAAAAGGATTTTGACTTGGTTTATGATTCAAAGAGAAGGTATGGAAACACCGGCACAAGTGGTGGAAAGAGTAAAAAAAGGAATGGTGGATACACAAAAACAATTACCTAAATTAAATAAAGTTTTGACACCTGATCAGAGAGTCGTGGTGATAGCCGCTGGCAATGCCTCAATGGTAGATCCTTTGGTTACAGAGGCTTCCGGAGTTCACCCCAAAGATCGCGGCGGTGAAACTCACAATTGTGAAGGTTTTAAAGTGGATTTTAAAGTTGGTGAAGATCCGGAAATAGGTTTGTGGGGAGAAAATATTGAGAAATATAAAAAATAATTATTAAATATGTCACACATAAAATTTTTTAAATCTTTATCAAAAAATGACGTGGCTATTGCCGGTGGTAAAGGGGCTTCGTTGGGAGAAATGACTCAAGCCAAGATACCAGTTCCGCCCGGTTTCGTTGTTTTATCGTCCGCTTTTGATATGTTTTTGCAAGAGACAAATTTGAAAGAAGACATAGAGGCCCAGTTAAAAAAAGTTAAACCAGAAGATACCAATTCAGTAGATAAAACCAGTTCTGTAATTC
>Ga0210057_1000834_pt1 | contig 49371 bp, 48 predicted proteins | sample CryGeyCG2114_010_2_FD_183968 | JGI IMG/M metagenome (GOLD analysis project Ga0210057, IMG submission 183968) | Groundwater microbial communities from aquifer - Crystal Geyser CG10_big_fil_rev_8/21/14_0.10 (SPAdes) (version 2) | ecosystem: Environmental > Aquatic > Deep subsurface > Groundwater ...
CAATCATTTGTTTCTATTTTTTTCTAAAAATTTTTTAAAATCACCTTTTGAGATTCGCCATAAAGCAGTCTTACCCTTTCCAAGTTTATAACCCTTTAGCATGCCTCGCTTAAGCCAACGATCCACAGTGCGAGGGTGAACCCGTAAATTTTTTGCAACTTCATCATTTGTAAGAAATTCCATAATATATATTATATTCCTAATTATACATAGATGTCAAACTACAAAGTGGATAACTCCTTAGCAGATTTTTGTGTTTTAAGCACCTCTTCAAAAAGAATATCAAAAGCAGAATTTAACTCATTCTCCCCTTTTTCCCGCTCAATAAACTCGTAAATAATTTCGGGGTCTTTCTTTTTCTGTTGTGCTGGCCTGAGTTTCATTTTGTTGTTAAAAATCTTTTTTATCACCAAACCCAAGCTCTTGGGCAGTATCCGACATGATACTTTCATTCCCTGCTGTGATGTTCACATCATTCACATGTTCACCTTTGATGTCCGTATCGGTGATGCCGTAGCGTCCTTTCCAAAAATCTAGGCGTTCTCTATTTCTTGCAAAATCAAGCACAAACCCTCGTCTTGTTTTGTAAGGTTTTAGTTGTAATTTAGACCTAAGAAACCAACCGATTTTTCTTGGTGTTAGTTTTTCTTCAAAATCAAATAAGTCTTGGTTCACATATTCGGATATTTCACCAACTGTTATTTCTTTTTTACTAGTGTCATACTCAAATTTAAAGATTGCGAAAATAATATCTGATTCTCTGGAAAGCCCTCTGTCCGCAATAAGTTCTGTGTTGTATTTCTGCACGAACTCTTTTAATGATTGCTTCATTTCCTTAGACTCAATTATGGTCATAAGCGGAATCACAATCTGGTGAAGTCGTGGATGCACATCTTCAATAAGTTTTTCATCAAAGACAAGTTCCTTTTGATAGTTTCTAAAACGCCACATAAGAAGTTTATTTCGCAGTATAAGAGCTTCTTCCCAAAACTCATCACTTAAGCGTCTAGGAATATCGGCTCGCAAATTTCCACGCCCCATCTCTTCTATCAAGAAACGGCTCTCAAGGGCTTTATCGCTAAATGTTTCTCTAGTGGCTACTATCTTTGGAGAAAAAACATCAAATGCTTTCATCTCCATTAAATCTTTTCCTTGCATCCTTAAAACCGAGCCACCTTTTTGATAGCCCATATTCAGTATTTTTATTATGTCCTGTGTCTTATCGCTGAAACGTAAATCCGCTTCATCAAGGATCAAAGTGCCTCGTATTTCGTCTAGGATGCGAAATATAGGGGCTGTGGTAGTCGCTCCGCCTGTGAATATGGGGCGATAGCAAATTGAGCCAATTACTTGCAAAAACCTGCTTTTACCACTTCCAAAGTCTCCAATGGCTCTAAGGTACGGAACTTCGCTAAATCGGTCGTATACCCAGCTAAAAAGGGCATAATAAGAGGCAATCTGCTCAAACATTGGCGAGATGTCTAAGTAGTGATGAATAAAATTTTTAATCTCTAATATAAGTTCTTTTTCTGTTCCATATTCAAGCGGTTCAGATGGCAGTAAAACAATACCTTTACTCACAACATCACTCTTTGCATCAAGAGGAAATATTTCTTTTCCGCCTTGATTCACATTATCAAAAAATTGGATTCCTCCGTTTTCATAGATTGTAAATTGTGTCTGCTGTTTTTTTTTGTTATATATTGTTTCGGCAATTTTATTACTTGAAACCAACGATGCTTTTCTATTTTTCTTTACATTTTTATCTTCATTCATATATTTATTTAATAATTATTCTGATAAAGTTTGTCTTTTAATTGCTTAGTTGCGTAGATGAATTTGCGAGCATCAACCATTACTGCTTCGTCATTTTCTTTTGCATAATCAAACTCATGTATTAATTCTTCTGTTTGCGGACTTTCAATGAAAACAAATGTTTGGCGTTTTTGATTGTCTAGTCGATCAATGTTCGCTAGCTCTATTCCTTTTGCAAAAAGAAACGAGGCAAGGTTAAAATTTGTAGTTCTAAAATATCTATCTTTATTTTTCATACACATATACATTGTTAATTTATAAAAGTGTTTTTTACGACAAAAAAGCACGCCTTCAGCGTACTCTTTGAGGGTTGACTCAACTGAGAGTCAATAAAATTCAAATTAAATTTTATTTTTTGTCAATATAAAAATATTCCATGCCTCTATGCTTAACTAAATCCTTGATTTTGTCTTTTGTTTTTTTAAAAACTTTTTCATTTATAGATCTCATTGTATCGTAGGGGCTTCTTTCACCTATTGGGTTTTTCCATCCGAGACTATCAAGGATGGTAGTTTTATCTGTTTCTTTACTTGAGTTTTTATTTAATAGCAAATCCAACATCAAATACTCATTTTTTTGTTTTGGAAAACTAATTTCATAACCTAAAATAGTTAAGATCGATTTTTCAGCGTCAAAAATGGGTATATTACTTACTTTAATTACATTTGGTGCATTACCATTTAACACACTTACAATCCTTTCTAAGATAGCTGAATTATCTAACATGACTAATAAGTTTTTAGTGTAAGATTCATCGCTTTCTTCTCTGCCATCAAGTCGGCTTTTTAATAAATTTTCTACGAAGCGATTTTCACAACCAATAAAACTTCTACTTGAAAATTGGTTTAATTTACGCACTAATGTTTCAGCATCTCTTAGATTAGAAATAGAGCATTCTTTTTCAAGCAAATTGAAGGGTATAGCTGTATGTATGATAAGCCCAGAAGAAATATTACCGTTTTCTTCCCGAACTATTTGTAGTTCGTCCTCATTAAGTATAATTTCTGCAAATCGCTTTAATTTTTTACGGTTTTCGTCCGATAATGACTTTATTTTTTCACCTAAAATTAGCTCTTTGTCATCTTGTCTAGCATTGTTTTGTGTATTCATTTTCATTTATATATTCATATTAATCTTGTGTACATTGTGAATGTTGTGAACATTGCACCTATCGTATTTTACCATTTTATGGTATACTTTTAAAGTCAATTAAATAGAGACCTAACCCTTGAATTTTAATCTTTAAGGTATGGTCAAAAACCGACTAGGAAGTTAAAAACCCATCATGGGGTACCTAGTCGGTCATATTGGGAAACTAATATGGGTGGCGAAAGCTATCGCCTCGTGGTGGGCTTTTTGCTACCGATTATTAGATTAAAATGAAAATAAATATGAAAAAAATTATACTATCTGTTTTTACATTAAGTATTCTTTTGCCGACATTGGCATTTGCTTCTTTTGATACTAGTTTGAAATATGGTTCTCGTGGTGATGCTGTAATAGAACTTCAAGATTTTTTACAAGATCAGGAGGTATATTCAGGTAAGGTGGATGGTAGATTTGGGTTAGGTACTCGTAAAGCTGTTGTAGCTTTTCAACTAGCAAATGGTTTGAAAGGAGATGGTTATTTTGGTGTGGCTTCTAGAACTAAAGCCAGTTCTATTTTGGCACTTGAATTAAAACCTTCTATAGACGCGGAGCAGACAGAGACAGGCACGACTACGACCACCACAAACCTGACCGTTTTAATGGCTGGTTGTACTTCAACTTCTGCTTATAGTGCGACAACAGGTCAGCCATGCAACAGCACAACTCAACCATCAATCCTTAATTTCCCAGCGGGATGTACATCAACATTCGGCTTTAGTATAACCACTGGTCAAGCATGCAATAACATATCTACTACTGTTCAACAACTACAACAAACAGTTCAACAAATTCAACAAAATACACAACAAATAGCACAAAATACCATACCACCAATAATAGTGGTTACTCCTCCACCAACTTCAACTGATTTGTGTCCAAATATTACGGGAATGCAAATGATTGTCCCAAGTGGAATGATTATTAATTCTTCAGGAAATTGTGCCACACCTCCTCCATCGCCAGTATCACAAAAACATATAACATTATCGGTTGAGGGAGAGTTACCTTTTATAGTAGGGTATGCAGAAGGTACCATACACGCTACGATTTATGGTGATACGGGACAAGAAGTACGTAATGTAGCAGTTACACTCACTACCTCTGATGGTTTACAAAATAAAACTTTAAATGGTACGTCTGATTCTGCAAACGGTAGTTGTTTGAATTACTGTTTTGATTATACAGCTCAATTAGCAGGCACGAATACTATTACAATAACTGTTCCGTCTTTAAATTTAACAGAAACAAAGAGTATTCGAGCAATTAACTATATTGATTCAATACCAACAGTAGGACTTGATGCAGGAAGTCCTTTAAGCCACTCCGCCTCTCTTTCCACGATCACTACTGTAGGTAGTATAAGAATTTTAACTCATGAAAGGGCAGTGGTGCTTAAAGAAATCCAATATGATGTAATATCAAGTGACTTCATAAAAAGCGATTTAACTCTTCAATTAAGTGGAGATTTTGGTTATAGTAATAATTTCAATTATCTTGGTTGGAATATTAATGCAAATCTAAATAAAACTATAAACATTAAATTGCTTTCCTCAAACTCTAAAACTGGTATATTTAAAATTCGTATTACAGGAATAGTATATTCGTTTCCTTGCGGAAATAATGAAATATGCCCAATTCAGGAATTAAATATTGAAACTAATGAAGTAACCATATTATAAATATAAGTGGTAATTTATATGAAAAAATATCTAGCAATTTTGTTTTTAATAGCATTCACCGTTCCATCAGTGGTTCTTGCTTCTTGGTGGAATCCTTTCAGTTGGAAAATTTTTCAGAAAAAGGAAGTTCCACAGGTACAGATAGAAGTAGAAAAAACTCCTGAGGAAAAAATTGATGAACTACAAAAGCAACTTGATGATTTGAAAAAGCAACAGCCAAGTTCTAATTCTTCAGCTATTATTCCAGAAACCAAGAAAGAAGCAAAGAAAACTACTCCTTCAGTAGACAATTCAGCAATCATTATTAAAGCCCAGCAAGATGCATTGATTGCTAAACAAAAGGCGGAGGAGCAAACAAGACTAGATGCCTTAAAAGTAGAAGCCGAAAGACAAGCAATTCAACAACAGGCACAAGCTGAAATTCAAAGGTTAGAGTCTCAGAAACTAGAATCTGAAAGAATATACAAGGAACAACAAGAACGAGAGAAGCAAAGACAAGCCGAAGTTGAAAGACAAAAACAAATAGCAAAAGAGGATTTACAAAGACAAATTAATACTTTAACGAGTGAATACAATTCAAAAATCAATGCGATAGATCGGGATATACTTGATTTATATGATGAGTATGCCGAAAAGATTGAAGCAGTCATGGATCAGGTAATACCTATGGAATTTATAAATGCTCGGGTAAGTAAAGTGAAGGCAGAAAGGGACAGCAAAATATCATCATTGGAAAATAAAAAACAGCGTCTTTATTTGGATTACTCCTCTAAAATTAATAGCTTAAGATAAATAAAATGCCAAAATTATTAGGATTCATTATTGTTACAGTGATCGCGTACTTTATAGGGTATAGCAGTGGTATTGGTAATCAATCGCCAAAGTATGGAGATAGTGGTTTCCCAAAAAATTGCAGAGCATTAATATCAGATAACTTAAAAAGCTTTGCAATCGATGAATATACGGCTGAAGAAGCTCTTTTTTCAATAGAAAGAAACTGTGGTCCTAATGGCTATATTTGGGACGAACGATAAAAATACTTATGGAAATATTACTTTTAGGTTTAGCCGTTTGGATAGTAGGCACATTACTTTTAGATGGCAAAATGCCTTGGGATCGCTAAAGTGACGGTAAAACATTAACATGATCGTAGAAATAATATGAGCAAAGAAAAAAGAAAATGTTTGTGCCCTGAACCACTTTGTGGAAAATGCTTAGGTATAAATTGTCAAGACAAAAGTTGCCTCATACATACAAAGAAAGAAAAGATAGCTTGGCGAAAAAGATGGGAAGTCGCACTTAACAAACCATTTCCTCACCCAGAAAATTATTGATATGTAAATCAAAAAGGGTTAAGATGTTTAAGTCATGTCTGAGCCCAAGAACCAGCACATTATCCCTCGATGTTATTTAAAGCAGTTCGTTGATCCACACACACCCGCTGGTCACGAGCCATATGTTTGGATATTTGAAAAAGAACATAAAAGGGGTAAGAAAAAAGCACCTAAAAATATTCTTGCTGAGACTGATTTCTACACACTGAAATTAAAAAATGGTGATAAGGATTATTCAATAGAAAAAACACTATCACAGATTGAAGGTGAGTACACATCTATTTTTGAGAAAAAAATAAAAGCTAAATTACCCCTCGATGACTATGAGCATATCATGGTGTGTGTATTTGTGGCTGCTATGTTTCAGAGAACCCTTGCACAAAGAGAAAATATTGAAGGGATGCTTGACCAGATAATAGAAATGACTGAGGCGATGGAACAAGCAAATGGATTACCGACAAAGAAATCATTAGAGATGAAACGTGAAAAAGAAAATGCCCCTAAGATAAATTTAGTGCAAATAATTCCTCGTATAACGGAAATTCTAATACAGATGAACCTTGCTTTCTTGTGTAGTAATAAAAAAGGAGCTTTCATAACTTCTGACACACCTTGTTTCCTATTCAATCCCGATCTGCAATGGCAAAGATTTTACGGCCCCGGTCTTGGACAAAAGCATGTTGAAGTTAGGATGCCTTTATCTCCAGAAATTTCTATTGATTTTAGTTGGGTAAACAATCTAAGGGGGTATCTGAACATAGACACAGATTTAGTCCACGAACTAAATCGGATGGTTTTTGGTTATTCGCATCAATATTTTATTGCCAACTCTGCTAAAGTGAAGCGCGGGTGGTTTCGGCGATTTCCCCTTGACCCGGTATTTATATTTAGAATTTTGAATAAAAAAATCAGGTTTAAATTAATGCGACTGTACTATCGTTATAAATATTATGTCTGAAGAACAAGAACTAAATACAGCCCGAGATTTTGCTTCTTTGGGTAAAAAAGAAGAGGCTAGAAAAATTCTCTTGAAGCTTTATGAATCCACGAATTTGAATATGAATATAAAGCTGAATGTTATATTAATTTTATTAGCTGTAATTGACCATGTAAGAGAGAATGACCAACTTGTAAAACTTGCTGATGAAGGGATAAAAATTTCACAGAAGATAGGTAAGGTCGATGTGAAGCTATATTTATTGACTAGAAAAAGTCATTTTCTTATAAGTAAGATGGCTTTTTTGACACATCGGAAAAAGAATTTAATGTTGTCAGCCGCAGTTTTTGATTGGATAGATTTTTCACTTGAGAAAGATAAAAAAGAATATGAATATATTTCAGCTCAGCGTGAGCAGCTTAAAAAGGAAACTGACGCATTAGAAGCGGACATAATGAAAATTATTGGCAATGAAAAAGACCATTATCTTAGAGGTAATATTTTTATGTCGTTGGGTGAATCGTATGGCACAAAATTTCTTGATACTCAAACCGATCTTATGGTGGGTGGAAAAATTAAAACAAAGTTGGCTAACATACATCTCATTAAAAGGTGGGGTTTGGATAAATACCTTATTTTCGATAGGGGTAGCCGTAAGAAAATTAATGAGTGTGCTAAAAAGTGCATTGGGTTTTTTGAAAGATCTATCACAGAATTCACGGCCGGAGACAAAAAATCTGATCTAGCACATGCCTACTATAACCTCTCTATTCAGTACAATACTATGTATAAATTTGCTGAAGCTCGAAAATGTCTAGATTTAGCAGAAGAACTAGCCAAAGCTACCGAAGAGCAATATTTATTAAATCAAATTATCGCATTTCGGAAACAAGTGAAGGATCAAAATAGGCATATAAGAAATTATGTTGAAGAACTCGGCCTAGATTAAAAATTAGCTCAAAAGCTTTCGCTTCACCTATTTCCAATAGTTAAAAATTTATTTTCTCTTGCAATCTTTCTTTTTTGATAATTTGCTGATCTATAAGGTAGCTGACAACATTTTCGACAAAGAGGAGGCTCAGTTTCTGTGTAAAAGTATAAGTATTTAACCCTTCGATCACATCTGTTGCAGATAAAATAAAAAAGTACGCCTCGGCCTTTTCCTAAGTTTGATAGAACATAATCAACTTCCTGAAAATGCCAATAAGGATTGCCTCGTAGATCATTAATAGACTTGAATCTCGTTTTTTCAGGTATATTCATTAACTCTTTTACACGCAAAGCTTCAAATTCATTGTTAAATTTTATTCTCGGCTTATTCTCAAGTTTCTCTAGCTCACGCACAAAAGCTCTGACATAATCAAAAATGTCTATTCTGCGAGTAATTTCTGGCTTTCTTATGTCTTCGTACCTTGAGTTATACATAATCGCTAATAATCCCTAAGGATTTATCTAGTCTATGCTTGTAAAAACCCATTTCTCCCCTTTCTTGAAGCCATAATCAACCCCTCGTTTGAGTGGTGAGGGCATTTTTACTTCAAAATAGAACGGAATTAGCTTTGTATCTCCTTGTATTTGCGAGAGTGTGTTTGTGTTCAAGCCTTGCCTATAGATAGTGACATATAATTTTTAGATTAATTTTTTAAGCTCAACTTCATATTTCTTCATTATTAATTCTCCGGCAGATTTTTGTTCCATACCTCCTTTCATTTTTTCTTGTATTTCTTTGGCTATGGTTTCAAAAAGCTTTGGATTCTTCTCCATTATATTTATAATCATATCTATTTGATTCTCTGGCACACCTTGAGTGCGAAGCATTTTTTTAAGTAAAAAATTTTTAAACATATAAAAAGTTATAAAGTCCTTAAAGTTTATAAAGTTATAAAGATAATACCTTATTATTCTAAAATATCAAAATCTTCCCCTATTTTTAGTAATTCTTTACTTTTATAATTGCGAATGAAATAAACTGCTCCCCCACCAGCTACTAATAAAACAAACAAAACTACTATCAAAAAATAAGAATGTTTATTATCCTCAAAACCTGATTCGCTTGCTATAGCTTGTGCTTCTAGATTTAGATTTAAATCTGAAGTGTCTTCTAACTCATAGTTTTGATTTAGAGTTTCAAGTGTCACATCTACTGGCGATGCATTGTTAGAAACAGTATGTGAAATTTTATTTTTTACAATAGGTTTCAGAATGGGTGCTGTCACAATAGAAGCTCCATAATCAAAAACTGTCTTCCATTCGGGGCTTACTAATTTCAAATTATTTTTATCTGAAAAGGTAAAACCCGTAATAAAAGGAGAAAAAATGATTTTATTTTTAGTTGAGATAGTTGTATTTTTTGAAAAAATAAATCTCTTATCACCACTTGTAAGCATCCATTTTCCTATATCTACTTCTTTGTCAGTATTATTTGATAATTCTATAAAGAAATCCTTTTCATCACCAACTTGTGATATCAAAATATCTGCTCTTATTACTTTGATAATAGTACTATCTGAACTTTCGGGAATATCTCCATAATCATTTGTATAATATTCTAAAATTAGCTTGTATTCTCCTGGATAAAAATATGTATGAGATATATCTCCTCCTGTATTTACTTTCATTTCTTTTGAATATCCATCTCCAAAATTCCAAAAATATCTACCATAGAAAAGCGGTCTCCCATCAGAACCTACCACCTCTCCTTTAAATTTAGTAGCAAGTCCTGCAAAAACAACACTGGTTTTCAATGAAGCCTTTACTATGATATTAGATTCTGTTGATTTTAATGGTGCAGATGAAGATGCTATTTGTGTATTTGTATTAAAACTTGTCGTCGTATTATTTATAGTCGGATTATTTGTATCAGAATTAGAAACAGAAGAATTATTTGAGGATTTCGGCGTAGGTGTAGCATCTATCCAATTACTATTTATTTGTTTTTGAAAACTATTTCCTTCAGTTATCTCGTCCCATGATATTTGATCTTTATCTGTGTCATTACCTCTATATAAAATAATAGAATTATTATTAGCTAAACTATAAGAATTTGGCCACCAGATATCGGGCACAATACTACCTTGATACCCTTCTTCTCTACCCAATAAAAGATAACTCTTACCTTCTATTGTCTTATTTTTAAAATGACTTTTTGATACTATTGTCCTCTCTGTGCCAGTAGAAGATTTTTTATTTATATACCAATCTGTCAAGTCAACAGAGGTATCACTAGAATTATAAAGTTCTATAAATTCATCGCTCGTATCGACTCCACTTATCTGAATTTCATTTATAACAATACTTGCACTTGCCGTCTGAGTGATGCAAAAGAAAATAAAAGCTATCAAAACTAGCATTATTTTTTTCATGTTATAATATTACCATATGAATACAAATAAAATAGACTTCTTGGCAATAGGAGATACTGTGATAGATGCTTTTATAAAATTAACAGATGCTGACCGAGTAGATATACGGGGTGTGTCTGGACATGAAGATTATAAAATATGCCTTCCTTTTGCAGACAAGATACCTTACGAAGAAGCGTATATATTGAATGCTGTAGGAAATGCTGCAAATGCAGCTGTATCTGCTGCACGACTTGGATTAAATACTGGTTTGGTTTCAAATCTTGGTGATGACCAAAATGGTAAAGATTGCCTAGCATCTCTAGAAAAAGACGGTGTAAATACTCAATTTATAAAAATAAATGAAGGAATCAAAACTAATTATCACTATGTATTATGGTATAAAACAGAACGAACTATCCTTATAAAACATGAAAAATACCCTTATATTTTACCAGATATCGGGGAGCCAAGTTGGATTTATTTTAGTTCTATCAGTGAGACAGCATATCCATTTCACAATACTATTGCAGATTATTTGGATATTCACAAAAATATAAAACTCGCTTTTCAGCCTGGGAAAAATGAAATCAAGCTTGGTAAAGAAAAATTAGCTAGACTATATGCTCGGACAGAAATATTTTTTTGTAATGTTGAAGAAGCAAGAACAATTCTTGATATGCAAGGTGCGGATGTTCTAAAACTCTCAGCTAGTTTGATGGAATTGGGTCCAAAGATAGTCTGCATAAGTGACGGACCAAATGGAGCGTACTTGTATCAAAATGGTGAACTCTGGCAAATACCTATTTACCCAGACACAGCGGAGCCAGTAGACCGTACTGGCGCAGGAGATGCATTTTCTTCTACTATCACTTGTGCATTGGCACAAGGTATGCCCCCGCTTGAAGCATTTACTTGGGGACCAATAAATGCTATGTCTGTAGTTCAATATGTCGGTGCTCAAGCTGGACTACTACCTCGAGAAAAAATAGAAGAGCTTCTAAAAAATGCACCAAAAGATTACAAAGCAAGGAAGATTTAGAAAAGAGTTTTTAGAATGCATTTTAAAAACTATTTTCTAAATCTTCCTTGCTAACACTTTCTTCACCGCTTCTTTTATAGCATTTTTATCCATACCATAATAGCCGATAAGTTCGTCTGGTGTGCCAGACTGACCAAAGAGATCATTTATACCTATAAATTCTATGGGTACAGGATAATTTAGAGCGAGAACTTCAGCTACAGCAGAACCCATACCTCCAGCTATCTGATGTTCTTCTACTGTTACTATACATTTAGTTTCTTTTGCGAGAGCAATAATTGCATCTTTGTCTATAGGCTTGATAGAAGACAAATTCATAACTTTTGTTTTTATACCTTCTGCTTCAAGTTCTCTTGCTGCTGTGAGTGCTCTATACATGAGCCCACCTGTAACAACAATCCCTACTTGAGCGAGACCTACATCTGGTATCCAATACACTTGTGCTTTGCCCACAGAAAAAGGAGTTTCTTCTGTAGTTATGATAGGTGTTTTTTCTCGAGCAAGACGAAGATATGCAGGACGAATAGTTTCAGAAAGTGCTAGTGTAGCCTTTTTTGCTTCTATTGCATCACAAGGAGAAACCACATCTATATTTGGAATCACTCTCATGAGAGCTATATCTTCTGTTGCTTGGTGAGTCCCCCCATCTGGTCCAACAGATATGCCAGCGTGAGAACCAACTACTATTACTTTTCTATCATTGTATGCGATAGTGGTACGAATTTGTTCCCAATTTCTCCCTGGAGAAAACATAGCATACGAAGAACAAAAGGGAATTTTCCCCATAGCAGACATACCAGACGCCACAGTAACTAAATTTTGCTCTGCTACACCTACTTCTATAAATCTCTCAGGAAATTTTTCTTTAAATAAATGCATCTGCGTACTCTCTGTCAGGTCAGCACAGAGTGCAACTATATTTTTATTGTTCTCTCCTGCAGCAAGTAACCCCTGCCCAAAACCCAGGCGAATCGGCACTTGTTCAACATCTGAATTAAATAATTTTGGATTAAGTTTTAATTGTGGGTTTAACATTTTATTGGTGTTCACTTTTTATTTTACCGCCTAATGTTCGCAATTCTTTTAGAGCCATATTTGCTTCTTCTTTTGTTGGGGATTTGCCATGCCATTTATAATCTCTCTCAAATTCTTTTACTCCTTTGCCTGGTATAGTGATAGCTATAATCACAGAAGGCTTATCAAAAACAGATTTTGCTTTTTCTATTGCATTGTTTACTTCTTCAAAACTATGTCCGTTTACTTCTTGGGTATGCCAACCAAATGCTTCATACTTGGTTACTAGGTCTCCAAGTGGCATAACATCTTCTGTATAGCCATCTATCTGAATATTATTCCTATCTACTATCACTATCAAATTATGTAATTTTTCTTTTGAAGCGAGTAGTATTGCTTCCCAAGTATTTCCTTCATCGTGTTCACCATCCGATAAAAGTGCATAAATAAATCGTGAGGTATTTTTAGCAAAATCCATCTTATCAGCTATAGCCATGCCTGTCGCTTGTGAAAGACCAGAACCAAGTGGCCCAGAAGAGTTTTCAAGCCAAGGCATAAATTCACGATGTGGGTGCCCTTGCAAACGACTACTAAATCTACGAAGAGTTTTCAATTCTTCTAAGGGAAAATATCCAGCATGAGCCATAGTAGCATATAAAACTGGACAAATATGTCCATTTGAGAGCACTACTCTGTCCCTATCTGGCCAAGCAGTATTCTTTGGATCATGTTTGAGTATATGAAAATAAAGCAGTGTAAAAATATCTGCCATACCGAGTGGTCCAGCTGTGTGTCCACTACCAGCTTCTACAAGCATAGTAATGATAGACTCACGAATGTTGTTTGCCTTTTGTTCTAATATTTTTATTTTTTCTTGAGTTAACATTATTTATTTATTTTTAGAAATTTAAATTTTTTTATAAATTTTTAAACTTCTCTATAATATCTATTATATCATTCTGTTGAAAAATTGCCGAACCCGCGACGAGACGAGACGCACCCGCATCTATCAATTCTGGTGCAGTATCCAATGTCACTCCCCCATCTACAGATATAATTAGATCATTAAATTTTTCTTTTAAATTTTTTATTTGCTCCAATACTCGTTCATCAAAATCTTGCTCTTGAAATCCGATATGCTCTATACCCATACATTGCACAAAGTCCACACATTTCACGATAGGAAAAATTTGCTCTAACGGTGTGGTAGAATTTATAGCTACTCCTATCTCTAGGGTATCTCTGACATATACATCTATACCTTCTATAAAATCTTTGAATCCTGTTAGGTCTCTCTTTATTTCATCTGTTTCTATATGAAAAATAATTCGCTTTGCACCTAACTTTGTATAAATATCAAAATTCTTCACTGCATTAGCCACCATCAGATCAAGTTCAAAATCAACATCTTCCCAAAAAGGCATGCCCTCTCTTTCTTGTAAAATATTTTGGAAATTATAATCACCATTTCTACCCATAGTAAAAGGCCAAGTAATATTTTTTACAAAAATTCCATCACAAATATCTATCTGCACAATAGGAACAATACCTCGCACAAGCGAAATTTTATTCTTCATGTCTTCATAATTCTTGGGCAAAATCGCTGGTATAATTTCAATCATTAATTTATTAAAAAAAAGAACGCCTTGCTTCCTTTTTTTTTGATTTCTTTAAAATTTGTTAATACGACGAATATGTCTTTCTTCTTCAGAAAATTTTGTTTTCAAAAAAAGTTCAATAGCAAACTTTGCTTCGTCTTCTGTAACGAAACGGGTACTGATAGATATGATGTTTGCATCATTGTGTTCTCTAGCAAGTTTAATTATTTCAAATGAATCATTACTTTCATCTCCTTTTATATCTACTTTATCTATTGGTAATTTTTCTCCATAAAATACAAGGGCTCGCACACCCTTTGTTTTATTTGCACACATTGCCTCCCCTTGCCCTGTGCCACCCAAAATAATCCCGAAACTTTCTTTGTCTTTAGCTACTTCTTCTGCTACAGGTGTCACAAAATCTGGATAATCATCTTCCGTGTTTAATTCAAAAGCTCCTTTGTCAATAACTTCATAACCCAATCCAAGCACTGACAAATAAGCTTTCAATTTTTCTTTTAATTCAAACCCTGTATGATCTGTGCCGATATATATTTTCATAAATTAAATTTTAACTTCTAATTTTCCCCCAAATGCTGTAGAGAGCTTCTTTAAAAAAGAAAGTGTCGGATTATAAGTCCCAGATTCAAGACGAGAAATAGCGGATTGTTTTGTGCCCAATTTTTTTGCCAAATCTCCTTGTGACATTTTATTTTCAATCCTTTTTTTTATACTTTGTCTTATAACAGAAAATTCCGGCTCTAAATCTTCATAAGCTTTCCTAAACTCTGGATTTTTCATCATTTTCAAATGTAGATCATGCCAAGAAGTCATATCTTTTATTGATTTTTTTTGTTCTTTTTTCATAATGAATTAACTTTCTGTCAATATAGTATCATTTTCGTCAAACATAGTCTCTTCGATTTTTTCTTCTACCATAGAATTTACTTAATTGTATTCCCTGTTTTTACTACATGCTCTACCAATGTATATGTATACCCCATTTCATTGTCATACCATGCCATGACTTTCACCAGATTTTCTCCTACCACCCGAGTGAGGGCAAGGTCAGCAATAGAAGCATGAGAATTGCCTAGGATGTCAGAGGAGACGAGAGGTTCTTCAGTAATTGCGAAAACTCGAGACCATTTTGGATCCCTAGATGCTGTCTTTAAAATTTCATTTACTTCTATTGCTGTAGTAGCCCTCTTTGATATAAAAGTCACATCCACGATAGATCCTGCCGGTACAGGCACACGGACAGATATGCCATCAAAAAGTCCTTTAAGCTCGGGGTATGCTTTGGTCACTGCTATAGCTGCACCAGTAGAACTAGGCACTATGTTTTGTGCAGCAGCTCTGCCTTCACGAAAATTTTTCTTACTTGGTCCATCTACTAGAGATTGAGATGCAGTGTATCCGTGCACAGTATTCAAAATTGCTTTTTCTATACCAAGTGCTTCGTTTAATATTCCAATAAGCGGACTCGCAGCATTTGTGGTACAAGATGCATTTGAAGTAATATCGCATGTGCCAAATTTTTCTTCATTTACTGATATGAGGATAGTCTCGCCTTTTGTATCACCAGAGCCTTGTGCGGAAGCGGAATTATTTTCTTTAGCAGGTGCGGTGATGACGACTTTTTTTGCTCCTTGAGTAATATGAAATGCAGCTTTATCGTATGCAACAAAAAGTCCTGTGGATTCTACTACTACATCTATTTCTAATTCTTTCCAAGGAAGTTTTGTAGTATCTTTTTCAGAAATAAATCTCACTTGTTTTCCATCTATCCAAATATGAGTTTCGTCATGTTTCACCTCGTGCCCCCACTGTTTATATACAGTGTCGTATTTGAGAAGATATGCGAGAGATTCAATAGAACCCAAATCATTCACTGCTACTATTTCTATATCATCTCGCTCCCACGCGATTTTTAGAAACGCTCTTCCAATTCTACCAAAACCATTGATTGCTACTTTAATTTTTTTGTCTACCATAAATATATTGCTCAATAAATTTTAATACTAATAGTATATCACAAATGCTACGAGGGGTTATATTTATGGTATTATAGAAAAATGCAAAGTAAATTTATTCACCTTCATACTCACAGCCACTACTCCCTGCTCGACGGACTTTCCAAAGTGGAAGATATAGTAAAAATAGCAAAAAAGGCAAACATGCCTGCTGTGGCTCTGACTGACCATGGCAATATGTATGGTGCTATTGAGTTTTATAAAGAATGTAAAAAAGCCGAAATAAAACCCATCATTGGCTGTGAAGTGTATGTAGCTGAAAGAAAACTTACTGACAAAGAAGCTGGCATAGATAATAAAAGATATCACCTTATACTGCTTGCTAAAAATTTGAAGGGATATAAAAACTTGATGCGTATCGTTACTATTGCAAACTTGGAAGGATACTACTACAAACCCCGTGTAGATGAAAACCTACTCAGACAGTATAGTGAAGGGTTAGTGTGTCTATCAGGTTGTATGGGTGGTAAACTTTCTCGTTCAATACTCGCTGGCAATATAGAAAAAGCAGAAGCTATCATAACAGAGCATGAGGAAATATTTGGTAAGGGTAATTATTTTATAGAAATACAATCTCATCCTCATATAGAAAAAGATAAGGAACTCCGAGAACAACTCATAGAACTAGGTAAAAAATTTAACATACCTACAGTAGCTACTCAAGATTCACACTACCCGTATAAAGATGACCACAAAGCCCACCACACGCTACTCCAAGTAAATACCGGCACTGAAGGTAAAGATAAAGGGAAATTTGAATTCTCAGATGATGACTTTTCTTTAATTGACGAAAAAACAGCAAACGAATATTTTAAAGATAGCACTGAATCAGTGAATAATACCATGCTCGTAGCAAACTTGTGTGAAGATTATGAGATAGAGCTCGGTGTGGCATATTTCCCAGAATTTAAAATAGAAGGTGATAGAGACCCAAATGAAGTATTGAGAGAACTAGCTTATGCAGGATTCCCTTTTAGAAACCTAAAGAAAAAAGAGAATTATATAAACAGATTAGAATACGAACTAGGTATAATAAAACAAAAAGGATATGAGACATATTTCCTAGTCGTATGGGACCTACTCAAATTTGCAAGAGCAAACAATATCCTGACAAATATCCGAGGATCGGTGGCAGGATCACTCACTACTTACCTACTTGGTATTACAAATGTAGATCCTCTAGAATACAAACTTCCTTTTGAACGATTCCTCAATCCTGAGCGTCCATCACTGCCTGATATAGACATGGACTTCGCTGATAATAGACGAGCAGAAATGATAGAATACACAAAACAAAAATACGGCAAAGACAGAGTAGCCCAGATAGGTACTTTTGGTACAATGATGGCAAAAGGGTCAGTGCGAGATGTAGCTCGTGCACTAGGTTACCCTTATGATGTGGGAGATAGAATATCAAGTATGATACCTATCGGAAGCCAAGGAATGCCGATGACCATAGCTCATGCATTCAAACTTGTACCAGAACTCAAGGTTGCATATGAAAAAGAAGAAGTAACTAGAGAAATCATAGACCTAGCAAAGAAAATGGAAGGTTGTGTTCGTCATGTGTCCGTACATGCGGCTGGTATCGTGATAGCTCCAAAACCACTCTACGAATTTACTCCAGTACAATATGACCCAAAAGGTGGAGATATCATTACTCAATACGATATGTATCAGATAGAGGATGTAGGTCTACCAAAATTTGACTTTCTAGGAATCAGAAATTTGAGCATACTAGCAGATGCAGTGCGAATAGTAAAAAAGGTTCATAATAAAGAAGTAGACATAGAAAATGTAAATGTAGCAAACAAAAAAACTTTTGAGATGCTCGCTCGTGGAGAAACTATGGGACTCTTTCAATTAAATGGTGGTGGTATGACTCAGTATTTGAAACAATTGAAGCCGACGACTATTCACGATATCAACGCAATGGTAGCACTGTATCGTCCAGGACCGATTCAGTTCATACCTCTATACATAGAACGCAAACACAACAACAAACTAGTTCAATACTTAGACCCTGCACTAGAGCCAATCCTCAAACAAACATACGGAGTGCTGGTGTATCAAGATGACCTCTTACTCATCGCTATCAATATTGCCGGATACAGTTGGGGTAAAGTAGATAAATTTCGTAAAGCAGTGGGTAAAAAAAATCCCAAAGAGATGGCAAAACAAAAAGAAACATTTATAGAAGGGTGTGTATCTCACAGTAAATGGCCTCTAAAAAAAGCTCAAGAGCTCTGGAATTGGATAGAACCTTTTGCTGCATATGGATTTAACAAAGCACACTCTGCGAGTTATGGCAGAGTCGCTTATCAAACTGCTTATATGAAAGCAAATTACCCTGTTGAATATATGTGTGCGGTACTCACTGCAGAATCCGGCGATGTGGAAAAAATTGCCGATATAGCACATGAGTGCGAGAACATGAAAATAAAAGTTTTACCACCAAATATAAATGAAAGTTTTAAAGACTTTACATATATAGACGAAAAGACAATTCGCTTTGGACTCTATACCATAAAAAATTTAGGTTCTGATATAGCAGATGCAATCATAGTAGAAAGAAAAGCTAAAGGAGGGTTCAAATCTATTAGTGATTTCTTGAATAGAATCAAACATAAAAACTTGAATAAAAAATCTATGGAGGCTTTAATCAAAACTGGTAGTATGGATGCATGGGCTGACCGCGGGATTCTGCTTGCAAATCTAGAAGGCATGCTCGAATACAACAAAGAAGAAAGTAAACAAAATGCAAACCAGACTTCACTTTTTGGTGGACTCTCTACTATCCAAGCGGGAGAATTTAAATTACAAGACGCAACTGTTGCCACTCAAAATGAAAAACTAATCTGGGAGAAAGAACTCCTCGGTCTCTATGTATCTGGTCATCCGCTCGACCGTATCAGAGAAAAATTAGAAAAAAGAGAGATAAATATTAAAAAAATAAAAAATGTAGATATCGGTATGAAGAATGGTCAGAGTGTGACCATAGCCGGGATAATAGAGACAGTGAAAGAAGTAATCACAAAAAAAAATGAAAAGATGGCCTTTCTAAAAGTAGCTGACTTATCTGGTAGCATCGAAGTAGTGGCATTCCCTAGTCTATACAAAACTTCTGAGGCAATTTTAAAACCAGAAAAATGTATCGCCTTTTCGGGCAAAATCTCTGTGCGAAATGAAGAGAAAACTATAATTATAGATGCAGTGAAGGAGATATAAATTTTACCTAATTAAAACGGTCGTCAAAGTTAGGTAATTTTAATTATACAAACTCATCGCCTTATCTTTCCCTTCTGTATAAATACAGATAACCGCTTCGGTAACTTTTTTTGAAATTTTTTTGAGCTGGTCTAATTCTGGTTTTTTGAACTCACCTAAAATAAATTTAATGACTGCATCTTTGTTTTTTGGTTTTTTCATTTTACCGGTCGAAGTGGTAGGGCAGATGCCAATTCTGATTCGCAAGAATTCTTCACTCTTTATGGCTTTGATAATGGATTCGAGCCCCTTGTGCCCACCAGAAGAGCGGTTGAAAGATATTTTCATCCTACCAATAGGTATATCTATATCGTCATAAATAATTATTAAATCTTTTAAGGCTTTCTTGCCTGCCAAAGCTTTAGCTACGGCAGAACCAGAATTATTCATAAAAGTATCTGGCAAAATGTATTTCACAGATTTTACTTTCTCATCTACTTTTTTAGAAATAGCTTCTACTACTATTCGTCCAGTATTGTGTCTGGTGTTTTGATATTCTCTTCCATGGTTTCCAAGCCCTACTACTATTTTTGTCATATTTACATAATAACAAATTATATTTCATAAATTCACAAATCAGCATTAAACATCGTGTTAGGATATATGTCAATGAGATTCTATGATAAAATACTGTAATGGAAAATAAAATAGAGGAAGGAGAAATTGTCCTACCAAAAATACAAGAAACAGAGTCCGTCTGGAAACTCGTGCGTTTTGCGGTGGTGGCTATACTGATAGTCATACCTATTCGCATATTTATAGCACAGCCGTTTGTAGTGTCTGGTTCTTCTATGTTCCCTACTTTTCATAATGGAGAATACTTGATAGTAGATGAACTGTCCTACAGATTGAGAGAACCACAGAGAGACGAAGTAACCATATTTCGATATCCTAAAGACCCAAAGAAATTTTATATAAAAAGAATTATAGGATTACCAAATGAAACAATAGATATCAGTGGTAGTTCTGTGACAGTCACAAACACCGAACATCCAGATGGTTTTATTTTAGAACAACCTTTTGTAGAAAATAATTCAAACAATATAACTCATTTTGAATTAAAAGCTGATGAATATTTTGTTATGGGTGACAATAGAGCACAAAGCTCTGACTCTAGATACTGGGGAGCTGTGCCTAGAAAAAACTTAATAGGTAAAGCATTTTTAAGACTCTTTCCTCTCAACAAATTGGGTATATCACCTGGATCTTATAAACAAGATAACTCGCAAGTAAAATAATTATTAAATAAATATTTTCTATATTATGAAAAAACCAACCAAAGAGATAAAAAATAAACCAAAAGAACTAACGACACCTAGGGGTATGCGAGACATAATGAATGAAGAATATTACAGCTTTCAAGGTTTCTTTGAGAAAGCTCAAGAGGTGGCAATATATTATGGTTTCAAACCTATTGAAACACCTATTATGGAATTTGAAAATCTATTCACCAGAGGTGTGGGTGAAGGTACAGATATAGTAGACAAGGAAATGTATACATTAAAGACCAAAGGTGGAGACTATTTGGCACTACGACCAGAACACACTGCAGCACTTATGCGTGCATATATAGAACACGGTATGCAAAATATACCTCAGCCTGTAATGTTTTACCAATATGGTCCAATATTCCGTCACGACAAACCTCAACATGGACGATATAGACAATTCTGGCAGTTTGATATAGACTCTCTCGGAAGTGATAAAAGTATAATAGACGCACTTATCATAAAAGTAGGTATGAGTATCCTCGAAGAAGCTGGAGCAGAAAATTTATCTATAGACATAAATTCTATTGGAAACAAGGAATGTAGAAATGGTTACATAAAAGAACTCACAAATTATTACAAAAAAAATTTGAGTATTTTATCTACCGTTGATAGAGAGAGGTTGAAAAATAATCCCCTCCGAATTCTAGACTCTAAAGATGAAAAAGCAAAAGAATTAAATAAAGGTGCACCAGACTCTATTAGTTCCCTATGCCCATCTTGCAAGAAACATTTTAAAGAAGTACTTGAATATCTAGAAGAAATGGGTATTCAATATAATTTAAATAAAAACCTCGTCAGAGGATTGTCTTATTACACTCAAACTGTCTTTGAAATAATTGAAGAAAAAGCAGGAGAAGACGGTACCCCACTAGCTATAGCTGGAGGCGGACGCTATGATTATCTAGCTCGCCATATCGGAGGCAAAAAAGATGTGCCTGCAGTAGGTTTGTCTATCGGAGTAGATAGAATAATAGCTTCTTCTTGGTATAAAAAGCTCTCCCCTCGTATTATCAAGAAACCAAAGATATATTTTATCCAACTCGGCTCTGAAGCAAAATTAAAAAGTTTGAACATTATAGACATATTACGCAAAGCTCATGTGCCTATAGCACAATCACTTTCAAAAGATTCTCTAGGGTCACAACTATCCATTGCCGAAAAACTCGGTATTCCCTACGCTATAATTTTCGGAGTAAAAGAAGCAATAGAAAATTCTGTTATCGTCCGTGACATGTCAAACCGTTCTCAAGACACTGTAAAGATAAATAAACTCCTAGAATATTTAAAAGAAATTAAATAAAAGATTAATAAAAGTTAGATTTAAATATAGTCAATGAAAAATATTCTACAAAAAGAAGAAAAGGTTTTACACCAAGTGACAGATCCTGTGCCACTTGAGAATATACCAAGTCCTAAAATAAAAAAAATCCTAAAAGAGATGTCTGCTTCACTCAAAAAGCAAGACGACGGAGTCGCCATAGCAGCACCACAGATAGGATACCCTCTACGAATTTTTGTAATTTCGGGTAAAATATTTTCCAAAGATTTTATGCTCAATAAAGAAGGGGGAATTAAAGAACCCCCTCGTCCTTCGGACACTCCCCCTTCACAGGGGGAGAAAAAAATCAAACCCGCCTCGCCGACAATTAAAGATTTGGTATTTATAAATCCAAAAATTTCTAAACTCTCTCGTGAAAAAGACTGGGTACCAGAAGGGTGCTTATCTGTACGCTGGCTCTACGGCAAAACATACAGGTCCAAAAAGGCTACGGTAGAAGCCTATGATGAAACTGGTAAAAAATACAAGATGGGTGGATCTGGACTCCTAGCTCAGATATTTCAACACGAGACAGACCACCTAAACGGCATACTATTTACAGACCATGCAAGAGAAATAAAAGAAGAATTGCCACCGAAAGAGTTATAAAGTACAAAATCAAGAGTTATAAAGAAAAATGCAAAATAATAAATTAAATTTTATATTTTTTGGTACACCAGATGTAGCTAGTGAAACACTTGAAATATTAAAACAAGCTGGTTTTTTGCCTTCACTAATTATTACTGCACCTGATACTAAAAGTGGGAGAGGCATGCATTTGCAGGCCTCTCCGGTTGCTGTTTTTGCCGAAAAAAATAAAATACTCTGTCTAAAACCAGAAAAACTCACACAAGAAGAGCTCGGGAATGTTTTTAGAACCCTTAGTAGGAGTAACGACGACGGACAGAGAAAATTTTCAGTAAAAAATTTTCGTGGTGATAAAAACATTCCCGAGCTCTTCTTGGTCGTAGCATATGGAAAAATACTTGGAGAGGATATAATCAATATGCCGAAACTTGGTTCCATAAATATCCATTATTCACTCCTGCCGAAATACAGAGGGGCATCCCCAGTAGAGTCAGCAATCCTAAATGGTGAAACTGAGACAGGAGTGACTATCCAAAAAATGGAATTCAAGATGGACACAGGTCCAATACTAGCAGTAGAAAAGACAGAAATACATAAAGATGAAAAAGCAAAAGAGTTAAAGAAAAGACTTATAAAAATAGGCGGGGAACTTCTCATAAAAATATTAAATACAACCTCTTCGCCCTTCGGGCACTCCCCCTTAACAGGGGGAGAAAAACAAGACGAGAGTCATGCTACTTATTGCAAAAAAATAAAAAAAGAAGACGGACTAGTTGATTTGAGAGTTGAGCTTCCAAATACTCTTTACAATAAATTTAAAGCTTATGCTAAATGGCCTCGGACATTTTTCTTTCAAAACAACAAAAGAATTATCATAACAGATGCAGAGCTAGTAGAAGATAAATTTGTAATAAAAAAAGTATTACCCGAAGGCAAAAGAGAAATAACTTGGGAAGAATTTAAAAAACAAAACTCAAAACTGGTCTAATTTAGTATTTAGAAGTAAAAGGATTGCGCTTTGAAAGACCTTTCATCATCTTTTTGATACTACGTGCTCCTCGACGAAACAGAGTCTCTTCTCTTTTTTTAGATTGAACTATTTGATACTCTAATTGTTCTTTTGCATCATCTATCGCTCTGTATAAGTCTTCTTTTAGAGAGACTGCGTAAAATTTTTTACCCGCAAAAATTATCTTTATCTCCGCTTTAAATACTTCGCCTTGTTTATGGTGATTTGTAGTTTTACCAATTTCTATATCAAGCAAAGAATCTTCTTCATTTGTAATAAATTTCTCTAAAACAGAAACTTTTTTATTTGCATAATCTTTTATAGCTTCGGCCAGCTCGATACCCACACCTTGTATGTTTATTTTCATATACTTTAATTATAACACGCTATTGAGGATAGTTAACGTTAAAGCCTGTTGATATTGATTCATTTCCAAAGACCAGAAGTAATAGAACTATTATTTTGCAATCTCCGTTGCTTCCTCAAAACGGACAGAGAGAAGTTTGGATGCACCATCAGCACCGATGGTGACACCATAGAGCACGCCAGCACGAGACATAGTTTCCCGATTGTGGGTAACTACTATTAGCTGTGAATGTTTGGAAAGCTTTTCTATCATGTCTCCGTATTTTCTAGAGTTTGATTCGTCTAGTGCTGCATCTGTTTCATCTAGTATTAGAAATGGTGGGGGATTTACTTGTGACATAGCAAACAGTAGTGCAATAGATGTGAGTGATCTCTCTCCTCCAGAGAGACTATGCAATTCTTTTACTTTCTTCTGTGGCAAAGATACATTTATCTCTATCCCTTGTTGAAATTCTATTTCGTCTTCATATTCTCCTTCTTCTCTTACTATTTCTTCCGCTTCTTTGTCTATTTTCTTCTTTTTATTTTCCACCACCACAGATAGTGATCCAGTCCCACCGCCAAACATTAAAGAAAATAATTCTTGAAACTCTATATTTATTTTCTTTATTCCAGCTTTAAATTCTATATCTATTTTTTCCTTTAGTTCTGATATGAGTTTATTTAATGATTCTATACTGACAGACAAGTCCCCCATCTCTTTTATTAAAAATTCATCTCGCTCTGTCATATCTTTGTATTCTTTTAAGATTTCAAAACCATTACCTGTACCCGCATCTTCAAGCTTTATTTTTATTCTTTCTATTTTTCTTTTCAATTCTTCTTGCAGGTTTCTGTCTATCTCACCTCCTTTAGATTCTTCTATCTGAAAATCCAAGACAAAATCTCTGTATGAAAATATATCACTACCGACGAGTGCCACACCTTCTTTTATTTCATTTTCAAAATTCTTTAAACTTCTATTTATATTTTCTTCTTTTACATTATTGAGGGATAGAGCTGAAATAAGTTCTTGATGTTTTACTTTGAGGGTAAATTTCTCTCTTTCTTTATCTCGTCCTTTTTCTATCTCTGTTTGTATTTCTTTTTTTAATTTATCTATTATTTCACGCTCTTTCTCTGTCTCTATTTCTATTTTTTCTAATTCTTGTATTATATCTGCTTGAGTATTTTTTAGCTCGTCTATCTTGCTTAGGTTTGAACCAAACGTGGTTTCTTCATGGTCTAGGGATTTTTTCCGAGGACCTGAAGAAATTACATTTGGTGAAAACCTGTTTAAAATATCTTTTATTTTTCTTAAAATATTCTTTATCTCTACAGAATCATCTGCTTGTAATGCTTCATCTATAGAAGTTTCTACTTCGTTCAAGATATGCTCCATCTCTTCACGAGACACAGGCACTGCTTCATGCACCTCAACTTTCCTCATTTCTTCCATCTCTATCATGCCTTCTATTCGTCCCATCTTGCGTTCTATTTCCCCTCTTACTTTGTGAATATTTAAAAGATGTAATTCTCTAGATTTTAATTCTTCAAGTTTTTTATTTTCTTCGGCAGAAGAATCGTCAAACTTTTCTGCTATGAGTTTATTTATATCTACCAACTCTTCTGTAATTCTATTTTTATCTTTAGTTATTTCTGTTTTTTGTAATTCTAGATATATACTTTCTTTTTTCAAGTATTCTCTATAAAACCCGAGTAGTTCTACCCGCATCTCTTTCATTTTTTTTATTTTCTCTACTTGTTTCTTTAGAAAATTTAAATGTGGAGCATTCTCACGGCGAAGAAGGGCAATTTCTTTCATATTGTTCTCCGTGCGTTCAAGTTTCCGCTCGCTGTCTCGTATTCTGTATTGATACACTTTCAGTCCGAGTGCGTCTTCTATCATTTCTTTTCTATCTTTAGAATTTGCATTCAGTATCCTATCTGCCTCACCTTGAGAGATAATATGGTGCCCTGAAGAACCGATATTTACAGACGCCAAGAGATTATTTATATCTCGCAATCGGACTTCACTACCATTTAAAATATATTTATTTAGTCCGTCAATATATACAACTCGTTCAATAGAAATAGTGTCATAATTCAAATCCACTTCTTCTCCCATGTCATTTGAAAGTTTGAAAATCTTATCAGAGTTATCAAAATAAATAACAACACTTGCTTTTGTCCCTTTTGGTAAATTTTTTGAACCTTTAAATATCAAGTCCACCCCAAGCTTACCTCGCATACTTTTCATAGATTGCTCTCCGAGCACAAAACGAAATGATTCTACTACATTACTCTTGCCAGAACCATTTGGCCCCACAATAGACACCACCGGGTGTTCAAACTCCAAAGATGTTTTTTTAGAAAAAGATTTAAAACCATTTAGTTCAATGTGTTTTAAGCGCATATTTTTTTAATCCAACCATCGTTTCACTTTTAATGCATTTTCGGCTGCTTTTTGTTCAGCTTCTTGTTTGGATTTACCTTTACCTTCGGCTATCAAATCTGCTCCAAAATAAATACCGATAGTAAAATGTTTATCATGATCAGGTCCTGCTTCTGACATGACTTTGTATGACGGAGTGATAGAATTGTATTCCTGGGCTTTTTCTTGCACGAGAGATTTTGCATCACGCCAAAGTTTCTTTGATACTATTTCTTCTGTTTTTGGTAGTAGTGTTTCTTTTATAAAATTATTTGTCGGCTCATATCCTTGATCCATATACAAAGCCCCAACATATGCTTCGTAAGTATTCGCCAATATATACTGTCTAGCTTTGCCATTGTCTTTTGCTTCTCCTTTTGATAAAAGCAGATAATCATTCATACCAATTTTTGAAGCAACTTCAGATATAATGACAGCGTTTACCAGTGCAGACCGAAGTGCGGTCAATTTGCCTTCGGTGTAATTAGAATATTTTCTATATAAAAAGTCTGTGACTACAAGCTCTAATACAGCATCCCCCAAGAACTCAAGTCGTTCATTGTGCCCCATACCAGTACGGGGATTTTCGTTTATGTATGACCGATGGATAAAAGCTTGTTTTAATAAATTTTTATCTTTAAAAATTATTTTTGTTTTTTTCTCAAATTCTGAAAGTTGATTCATAGTGTTTTTACTTTATACTTTATAAACTTACTAATTTTTTTATGGCTTTTTACTACTCAGTATTTCAATTGCTTTACTAATCAAAGGAATAATATCATTGTAAATCCGTAACTCTGGAATCTCAGAAAGTGCAAACCATCTCGCTCCGTCTAGCCCCCCTCCACTTTCGAGCACAAGCTCTCTGTATTCACTCTCTGCAAGATAATAAGCGACTTTTTTCAAAGTTTTGCCTTTTTCTGGATGTGTAGCTACATACTCATTCTTTCCCAACTTTTCTATTATTTTTATATCAAGCCCTATTTCTTCTTTGATTTCTCTTATTGTGCCTTCTTCTATATTTTCATTTTCTTCAACACGTCCTTTGGATAATGTCCAATAACCAAACACATCGTGCACTAATCCAAAAAATAATTGCTCTCCTTTATATGTATAGACAAGTGCTCCACCGAGTTTTTCTACTGGAAGTTTTGTAATATCCACTGGCTCTTCAACTCTTTTTTTCTTACTAGTTTCTTCTTTGCCTGGTTCACCTATCTCTTTATAAACTGCACCGAGCACACCATTTACAAATTTACCAGAATTTTCTCCACCAAAAGTTTTTGCAAGTTCTATAGACTCATTTATAGCTACCTTTGGAGGAACTTGTTTTCTATCACCAAATAGAAGCTCAGTGAGGCCAATTCGGAGTATATTTCTATCAACAATAGATATCTTGTCAATTGGCCAATCAGGTGCAGCTTTTTCTATAATTTCATCGATTACTTTTTGTTTCTTTAAAATATCATTGACGAGGTTAAAGACAAATGTATCATCATCGAGTCCAGGAGCAAATTCTTTCAAGTTTCTCTTTACTGCTTCTTTTATTGTCTCTGGTGTCCAGTCTTTTGCTTTTTCAGTTGAAGACATGAAATCCCATTCAAAAAGAGTTTGGAGTACTATTGATCTTGAAAGGTGCCTGTTTGCCATTTTTTTAATAGCTTTTTAGCTTCTTAGCTATTAGCTTAAGTAAATTAATTTTTATTAAATAAGCTGACAAGCTAAAAGCTAATTAGCTTGTTTTTCTTTTGCTTTCGCTTTCTTTTGTTTCTTTTCTACCTTTTTTACTATGTCTATCACTTTGTTACCACGGTAAAATCCACATGCCCTACAGACAGTATGACGCTTCTTTAAAGCATGACAATTAGAACATTTAGCAAAACTAATGTTTTTAAGAGCGTGATGTGAACGCCTGTTCGCTGTATGTGATTTTGTGTGCCTCATTCGTATAACCATACTATTCTCATATTAACAGATTTGTTAAAAATTGCAAATATGTGGTATTATTGAATGTGTGAATGATATAGACAAACTACAACACAAAAGGCATACTCTGGCACACCTATTGGCAACATCTGTAGAAGAAGTGTATAAAAATATAGACCTAAAACTTACCTTGGGACCAGCAATAGATGATGGATTCTATTATGACATAGATTTTGGTGAAGAAAAAATCAGTGATAAAGACTTGGAGAAAATTGAAAAAATGATGGTAAAAAAGTTACCAGAATGGACAGCATTTACGCACAGAGAAGTATCTAGAGAAGAAGCGGAAAAAATATTTGCAGGTAATGTTTATAAACTAGAACTCATAAAAGAAATTTCAGACAGAGGTGAGAAAATAACTCTATACACATGTGGTGGTTTTGAAGACCTCTGCCGTGGTGGACACTCAGAAAATCCTGCGGGAGAAATAGCTCCTCACTCTTTCAAGCTCGACCGCGTCGCAGGGGCATACTGGAGAGGAGATGAAAAGAATAAAATGCTCACTCGTATTTATGGACTTGCATTTTCTGATAAATCAGAGCTCGATGCATATATAGTACAAAGAAAAGAAGCGAGGAAGAGAGACCACAAGAAACTCGGCAAAGAACTCGACCTGTTTTGTTTTTCTGAACTAGTCGGCCAGGGGCTCCCCCTCTTTACTCCAAAGGGCACAGTTGTGCGAGACTTGCTAGATGGTTTCGTGTGGGAACTTCGTAAAAAAGTCGGCTACGAGAGAGTAGATATCCCTCATATTACAAAAAAAGAACTCTATGAGACCTCTGGTCACTGGGAAAAATTTAAAGAAGATTTATTTAGAGTCACTACTCGTGAAAGTCACGAATTCGCCATGAAGCCCATGAACTGCCCCCACCACACTCAGATATACAACCGAAAACAGTGGAGCTACAAAGACCTACCTCAACGCTATGCTTCCACAACAAAAGTATATAGAGACGAACAGACCGGTGAACTCGGTGGACTTTCCCGTGTCCGATCTATTACTCAAGACGATGCACATGTATTCTGTAGACTAAGGAATATAGAGATAGAGATGTCTAAAATTTATAATATAGTAAAAGCATTCTACGGTTCTTTTGGATTTTCATTACAACCTCGTTTATCTATGCATGACCCAAAAAATATGAGTGCCTACCTAGGCACCGAAGAAGTGTGGCAAAATTCTGAAAATGCACTTCGAGAAATAATAAATAAAAATAATGAAACTCCAATCGAAGCACTAGGCGAAGCTGCTTTCTATGGACCAAAGATAGATTTCCTAGCCAAAGACGCAATAGGAAGAGACCACCAAGTAGCTACCATTCAACTAGATATGAATATGCCAGAGAGATTTGACCTATATTGTATAAATGAAAAAGGTGAACAAGAACGGATAGTTATGATTCACACTGCTATTATGGGCTCTATAGAGAGGTTTCTCTCTATACTTATCGAGCACACGGCCGGAGCATTCCCTACCTGGCTCTCACCTGTCCAAGTATCTATCGTCCCTGTGCGAGAAAATCATAATGAAAAAGCAAAAGAAATTTCTGACTTGCTTACTGAAAACAACATAAGAGTAGAAATTAAAAATGAAGATGACTCTCTCGGCAAACGGATAAATCAAGCAAAAGCCCAAAAGACTCCGTATATAATAGTTCTCGGCGACAAAGAAGTAAAGTCTGGCATGCTCACAATAGAAAAAAGAGATGGGTCAAAAGAAGAAATAAGTTTAGAAAACTTTGTAGTTAAAATTGAGGGGGAGATAAAAAATAAAAACTAAAATTGCCAAAGCGTCGGGATTAAAAGACGCTTTGGCAATCATCACTACTTTTTCTTTTTTTCTTTGACTCGCCTTCGCCGTAGCTTTTCATGGTCTTTTTTATATCCAGTACTAAAGCTCTCGCTTCGGCTTTAGAAATTTCTGGATAATGATCTAGCAGAAATGACACCATTCCTGCTATTTTATTTAATTTTTTCTTTTTCATAATTTACAAATTTTGTTTGAACTTAAAATAGCTCTCTCTCGATTGTCAATATTTACTATCTTCACGGCCGTGAGTATAGTAAATACTATTTCCCTAGTTTTTTAAGAGTTCCACTTTTAGTTATTTCAAAAATCTCTACATATTCTAAAATATTCAAATTTTCTAAATCCAATATAAAAACTTTAGGAATTTTTACATTACCAATCCAAACACTCTGATGAACCATTTCAAAACCAAGATTTCTGATAACTTCCCTAATCCAATCTCTTTTTCTTCGTAATCTTTCAGGAATATCAAAACTAATTATAATTGAACTATTTTGAATTTCTTTTTTATAATATTTTGAAGGTAATCTATTTTTCAACTGAGATAATTTTATATTTCCTTTAGTAGATAGTGAAAACTTATCTCCATCTTTTCCATCTTTAAATTTTTCTTCTATAAGACCATCTCGTTTCATTTTTGAGATAAAAACATAGAGTCTTTTTTTTCTTTCGATCATATTATCTGAGCTAACATTTTTATCTTTACGATTTTTTTGATTATTTTTAAATTTAAAATCTATTTCATTCATACTTGCTCCATAACCACTCGACAAAACTGCGTCAATAAAATCTACTTGACTCATAGTCTGTTCTTTTAATATTTCAAGAGCTTTTAATAAAATATCACCTTTCATTATTATATTTTACTACATTCACGGCCGTGAGTATAGTAAATAAAAATTTATAACTTTTGCTCTAACTTTTTAAGCAAATCCCGCATCGCAATCTCTAATCAACGGCTCTTTGAACACCCAATCAATCTTGCCTTTCTCATAATCATATACAAAAAGACCAACAGAAAAAATTCCGTATTTTATCTTGTCTTCAAATATTTGATTTGCTTCACGTCCATTTATAATTCCTAGTCTCTTTCCTTCTTCTAGTAAATTGTTTACAATCTCAACTTCATTTTTTATATTTAATTTTTCTCCTATAATAAAATTACCTTCTGAGTTAGAGGTGGTCTTGTGTAATTCACTCAAATCTCTAAACCCCTTTATGAGCAAGTCTCCCGTTCTTTTTAGCACACATCTGATAATCCCTTCTTTAAATTTAGTTCGTGAATCAAGGGTAATAGCCATAACATACTCAAAACGTTCATCTACTTCGACCGCTTTACTTTTATGTTCTATATATTTTTTATCCATATCAAAATATTATATATCAATCTCGGCAAGTTTTGCATTTGACTGAATAAAAGATTTGCGAGGAGGGACTTCGGAGCCCATGAGGATGTCGAAGATTTTATTTGCTTCTTCTGCATCTGATATATCTACTCTTTTTAGGACTCGGTTTGCAGGGTCCATAGTAGTCTCCCAAAGTTCTTCGGGATTCATTTCTCCGAGACCCTTGAAGCGCTGAATGTGGAATTTTGTCGCCCCAGTGCCTGAAGTTGCCTCTGCGCCTGCAGCACTTCCCTCGTTTCCATGTTCAACCTCGGGATCAGAAACGCTTTCAATCTTGTCAATCTCGGAACTAGGAAGTCCAATAATTTTTATTTTTTCATCATCAGTATATGCATAAAAAATACTTTTGCCTTTTTTTATCTTGTAAAGTGGTGGCTGAGCTATGTATATATACCCAGCATCCAAAATATTCCTAAAATATCTGTAAAATAAAGTAAGGAGAAGGGTGCGAATATGTGAACCATCCACATCGGCATCTGTTGCGATTATTATCTTGTGGTAACGCATTTTTGATAAATCAAAAGTATCTCCAATAGATGTACCCATAGCTATCACAAGTGAACGGACTTCTTTTGAAGCAAGCATCTTATCTATTCGTGCCCGTTCGACATTTAATATTTTTCCTCGAAGTGGCAGTATGGCTTGAGTCCTTCTATCTCGACCTTGCTTTGCACTTCCTCCGGCGCTATCTCCTTCCACCAAAAATAATTCTGACTCTTCGGCGCTCTTGCTCTGACAATCGGCCAGTTTCCCTGGTAGAGTCATTCCCTCTAGTGCGCCTTTGCGAAGAATAGAATCTTTTGCTGCCTTTGCAGCCTTGCGAGCCTTGAGGGCGAGGATAGATTTGTTTATGATTGATTTCGCTTCGTCAGGATTTTCTTCTAAAAATGCTGAAAATGCTTCACCGAAAACTGTCGCCACAGCACCTTGAGCTTCCATAGAACCAAGCTTGGCTTTCGTTTGTCCTTCAAATTGTATTTCTTGCAGTTTGACTGAGATCACAGCAGTGAGCCCTTCGAGTACATCTTCTCCAGTGAATCCACCTTCGGATTCTTTCATCATTTCATTTTTCTTGCAATAAGTATTGAGCGTCCTTGTGAGAGCGGTCTTAAAACCAGTCACATGTGTACCGCCGGCCGAAGTGTAAATATTGTTTGCAAACGGAGTAATACGATCTACGATGTCGTCCACATATTGGAGTGCTATCTCCACTCCCACTCCATCAAGTTCTTTTTCTACATAGAAAATATTACTCTGAATTGGCTTTTGGAATTTGTTGTAATACTTTACGAGAGAAACAAGTCCTCCTTCAAAATAGAAAGTCACAGATGGAAGTTCTAATTCAAGCTCTCTAAAATAAAAAAATTCTTTACTCTCATATTTATCATCTATTTCTCGAGCATCTATAATAGAGATACGGAGACCTTTTACAAGGTAAGCTTGCTGACGCAGATGAGTGACTATGGTGTTGAAATCAAATTTTATATTTCCAAAAATTTCTTCATCAGGTAAAAAAGTAATAATAGTACCATGTAATTTTGAACTACCAAATTTTTTCACCACTCCTTTTTTCTTTCCTTGAGAATATTCTTGATAAAACTTTCCTCCATCTCTATGAACTTCTGCCTTACAATAAAGTGATAATGCATTTACCACAGATGCACCTACGCCGTGCAAACCTCCAGAGACTTTGTACCCACTCGCCTCTCCGCCAAATTTTCCTCCAGCGTGGAGCGTGGTCATGACCATCTCAAGTGCAGAAATTTTTGTCTTTGAATGTACATCTACTGGTATACCTCGGCCATTATCTGTAACTCTTACTTTATTGTTAGGCAAGAGCACTACTTCAATATCATCACAAAATCCTCCCATAGCTTCATCGCGAGAATTGTCAAATATTTCCCACACAAGATGATGCAAGCCATCTGGACCCGTAGTACCAATATACATCCCCGGACGTCTTCGCACAGGTTCTAACCCCTCCAATACAGAAATACTCTCTGCATCATAACTGCTTTTATTTTTAATCTGATTTTTATCCTTATTTTTATCTTTTTCTTTAACCATAAGTCTGTATATTATAGCAGAAATCTAACGCACTTGCCAATTAGAATTTTCCTTGATTTTATTGGTTATTTTAGTAATAATTTCATTTATTTCTATGTCAGTCAAAGTCCTATCATACGACTGAAAAATCAGTCTGAAGCCGTAAGAAGTCTTACCCTTTTTTGTAAAAGAATCAAAAAGTTCTGGACCTTTTATACACAACTCTGTTATGTTTTCTTTGAGTAATTTTTCTAGATTTTCTTTACCTTCACTCTCCGGTACCCACACTGCTATATCACGAACAATGAAGGGATATAGGGACCACATGTTAAACAAACCTCCTTTATCCCCCTTATCAAGAGGAATTAAATTCCCAGCATTTTCTCCTCTCTTGACAAGGGAAAGCTGGGAGGAATTGTATTCACAAAATTTTTCTAAACTTATTTCTTTTATTTCTTTTTTATTTCCATACGCAACATAAATTTCTTCTTTATCTTTTTTAAACACAGTACCTATTTCAAAAATTTTTATTTCTTTTGTATCAAGTAATGGCAAATTCACTTGATTTAATTTTATACTTTCTTTTAATCCATCTTTCAAATTTGTCCGCAAGAATTTTTTGTCAAAAGCACTCTCTAGCACCTGCACTTCACCCTTGTCACAAAAAGTATATGTCATAACTTCACTATACCCATCACTTAAAAGTTTATTTCTTGCCCAAAGGATTTTTTTATAAGTCTCATTTATTTTCGGCTGAAAATCAATTTTTGGAATTTTTGATATTACCTTGTCATACCCTACAATTCTGCCTATCTCTTCTGCTATATCTTCTTCTATTTGTAAATCTAAACGCAAAGGTGGTATTATGATTTCATATTGTTCTCCCCCTACCAAGGGATAGTGGCCATCGGCCGAGAGGGTCTTTTCGTATTTAAAATTATATCTTTTTAAGATATCTACAACTTGCTCATCTTTTATTTCAATTCCCAACATCTTTGACATTTTATTTATAGAAAAAGATAATTTTCTCTCTTTTTGTTTTTCTGGATACACATCTATAATATTTTCAAAATCAATACATCCGTATTCTACAAGAAGTGCAGACATCTCAAGCATAGCAAAATCACATAGCTCTGGAGATAAATCATTTTCAAATCTCTTCAATGCATCTGTAAATATTCCCGCACCTCGCCCGGTCTTTCGTACTGATACTGGGTCAAAATTCGCTACCTCAATAATTATATTTTTAGTATTCTCATCTACTTCGGCAATTTTTCCACCTTTTACACCAGCGATAGCCAGCACATTATCTTCATCTGCTATAACAAGATCAGAAGTTTTTAATTTTACTTTTTTATTATCAAGTGTTGTTATCTCTTCGCCTTCTTTTGCTTCTCGTATAATCAAAATACCTTTTACTTTATCTAAATCAAAAACATGTATAGGTTGCCCGCAATCATACATTACAATATTTGCCAAGTCCACCATATTATTTATGCTTCTCTCTCCGATTGATGTCAAATGATTCACTACCCATTCAGGGCTTGATCCTACTTTTACATCACGAACTATACGTGCAGTATATCTCCTGCATTTATCTGATTCTACTTTTATTTGTAAATTTGTAGGCTTTGATTCAGGAATTTTATATTTTGGAGTCGGGTCAACATATGGAATATCCAAAAAAGAAGCGAGTTCGCGAGCTATCCCCTGGTGAGAAAGTAAATCATGTGCTCTATTTGGCAAAATATTTATATCAAAAATTGTATCACTTGTAACCCCCTCTCCTATTTTTTCAATTCCTTCTACCTCGCACAAATGATATGTAAAAATATCCCATATCATATCTCTATCGGGAATTTCCGGTATATACCACTTGAGCCAATTATAAGAAATTTTCATAAATTAAAATTATTGTATTTAAAACTGATTCAATCTCAAATCCCCTTGATAAAAAAGCCGAACTTCTGGGATATTCCATTTTATCATAGCTATACGGTCGAGTCCGCCACCAAAAGCAAAACCCTGATATTTTTTTGGGTCAAGACCGAGATTCCGTAATACATTTGGGTGTAACATCCCTGCCCCCATCATTTCAAGCCATTTTCCTTTAAACTTCGCATGTACTTCTATAGATGGCTCCGTAAAAGGAAAAAAACTAGGGCGAAATTCTATATCCACATCATCACCTAAAACTTTTTTATAAAAATAAGTGAGCACTCCTTTTAGATCTGCAATAGAAATATCCTCACCCACCATCGCCCCATCTATCTGGAAAAATTGCATTTCATGTGTCGCATCTGTAGCTTCATTGCGAAAAACTTTTCCTACAGAAATACAAGCGTATGGCATATGTCCTTGTTTGTGAGCCTCCTCCACTGCCCGAGCTGTAACATTTGTAGTATGAGTCCTCAAAACATTGCCTGGTTTATCTTTTATCCAAAAAGTGTCTTGCATATCTCGAGCTGGATGATATTTTGACATATTTAATGCGTCAAAGTTATACCATTCAGTCTCAAGTTCAGGACCAAAAATTACTTCAAAATTTAGATCAGAAAAAACCTGATAGGCTTGATTTGCCAAAATAGAGAGAGGGTGTTGACTACCTTTTTTAATTTCTTCATTCATTTTATTTAATTATACCAAACCAGCTTCCACTGGGCTAATCTTTTCACTCTGAGCTTGCTGTTCTATGTTTTGTTTCGTTCTATAAACCAAGAGTCTTTCCTCTCTGTCAACACCGACGCTCTAATAGAGATCGGCGTCCCGACTTAACATCGGGATATGTTTTTTAAGTCCATGACATATATAGACTATCGTATGTTCAACCCCAGATGACATATGCCGAGGCCCCTGTGTCGAGGCTCCGACTCAAATGTCAGAGTTGAACTCACAATACCGACTCAATAGATTCAACCTCTCCGAGGCCAGTCTTCATTTAGAATGAAGACTCAATATATTACAAAATTTCTTCTGTAAAACTGGAACATTTTTCAAATTGAATTATTCCACGACCAGCTTCCGCTAGCCGTGCCTTGTTACGACTTAGTCCCTGTCACCGAATTTACCTTAGGCCCTACTTATGTAGAGACTTCGGGTACTCCCGGCTCCCTTGACTTGACGGGCGGTGAGTACAAGACTTGAGAACGTATTCACCGCGGTTTAGCTGACCCGCGATTACTAGCAATTCCGGCTTCATGGAGTCGAGTTGCAGACTCCAATCCGAACTGGGACCGCTTTTAAACGATTAGCTCAGAGTCGCCTCGTCGCTGCGCGTTGTAACGGCCATTGTATTATGTGTGTAGCCCAGGGTATCAAGGGTCATGCTGACCTGGCGTCATCCTCTCCTTCCTCCCCCACCTAAATTCACGAACACACCTCACCCCGAATGCTTGCGCATTCTTCCCCTCTCCTTATTAAGGAGAGGGGCTGGGATGAGGGTTTTTTCATGTTCTTAGGTGGGGGCAGTATCGTGTGACACTTGTAACACACAACAAGGGTTGCGTTCGTTAGCCCACTTAAGGGTACAATTCAAACCACGAACTGACGACGGCCATGCAACACCTGTCCTCTAGTCTTGCGAGGGCTCCGGTTTCTCGGAGCTTTCACGAGGATTTCTAACCCTGGTAAGGTTCTTCGTTTACCATCGAATTAAACCACATAATCCACTGCTTGTGCAAGTCCCCGTCTATTCCTTTGAGTTTTAGCCTTGCGGCCGTACTTCCCAGGCGGATCTCTTAACGCGTTAGCTAAGCCACTCAGAGGGTCGATACTCCGAATAGCGAGAGATCATCGTTTAGGGCGTGGACTACTGGGGTATCTAATCCCATTCGCTACCCACGCTTTCGTGCTTCAGTGTCAAATATGCGCCAGCGTACTGCCTTCGCATTTGGTGTTCCCTATGATATCAACGGATTTCACCCCTACACCATAAGTTCCGTACGCCTCTCGCACTTTCAAGTTCTGCCGTTTCTTTTGCATATCCCAAGTTAAGCTCGGGGCTTTGACAAAAGACTAACAGAACAACCTACGCACCCTTTACGCCCAATAATTCCGGATAACGCTCGAGGCTCTCGTATTACCGCTCCTGCTGGCACGAGATTAGGAGCCTCTTATTCATGAGGTACCGTCAATAAACTTCTTCCCTCATAAAAGATCTTTACGTCCCAGAGGGACTTCATCAATCACGCGGCGTCGCTCCATCAGACTTTCGTCCATTGTGGAAGGTTCTTGACTGCAGCCACCCGTAGGTGTATGGACCGTGTCTCAGTTCCATCGGTGGGGGTCAGGCTCTCACCTCCCCTAGACGTCATAGCCTTGGTAGTCCATTACACTACCAACTAGCTGATATCGCACAGGCCTTTCCTAAAGCGAACAAAAAATTAATCTTGTCTTTACCCTTGCGGGACTATCGTGTATTAGTACACCTTTCGGTGAATTATTCACGACTTCGGGGGAAGTTCCTATGTATTACTACCTCGTTCGCCACTAACTTCTAGAGAAAATTGACCTTGATATAATCTCAATCTCAATTCAAAGAAGTCCGTTCGACTTGCATGCCTTAGCCACGCCGCCAGCGTTCATCCTGAGCTAGGATCAAACTCTAACTAAAAGTTAAATAGAACGAAACAAAACAAAAAACAGCAATGTTTTTGTGATTTGAAATTCTAAAGTTTGACCTGAGCTCTAACAAATTATTGTTCCCCGACATTATGTCGGGACAAAAAAATATTTAGAGACTTGCGTCCCCGACCAATTTGAAAAAGTCAGGGGTTCTCTTTAAAAACTATTCAAACTATTCACTTGTCAAAGTAAAACAAACTAAAACGCCAATACCAAACATTGATACAAGCATAAGGAAAGTATATAGGAATAAAAAATTAAAGTCAAGCACAAAATTTAGTGAAAATTATTGTATTTTGCTCCCCTGCGAAGGGGAGCTGGCACAGCAGTGTCTGAGGGGTGAAAACACGCTATAATATTTAAATGTATGAAATATTTAATAAATCAAAATTTATCACTCGTAGAAAAGAATTACGGAAATCTTCTACTCCACAAGAATTAAAACTTTGGTTTTTTCTAAAAGGTAAAAATTTTGGTGTAAAATTTAGACGACAACATGGAATAGGTCCTTATATTGTTGATTTTTATTGTAAAGAAAAAAATTTAGTAATTGAAATTGATGGCTCTCAACATATAAAAGCAAAAGAATATGACAAAGAAAGAGATGATTTTATAAAAACTCTAAACATAAAAGTATTAAGATTTTGGAACAATGAAATTAACACAAATATTGAAGGAGTATTGATGAAAATAAAAGAAAATATTTAATTCACCCCTCCGCCTTTCAGGCACCTCCCCTTCGCAGGGGAGGAAAAAATCCAAACAAAAAAGCCTACCAAGAAGACAAGCTTTTTTGCTTTTCTCATAGTAGGCTGGTTTAAAAGGTAGCGATGATTAAGTAACCCCAAAGGCCGACAGCAAAAGCCATTGAAAAACTTAATCCCCAGAATAGATTTTTTTTGCCTGTAAAAAGCCACAGGCTAGCCATGGCACATACCCCAGCACAGCCGAGGGATGCCATACCCCAAAAAATCTGACCCATTACTGAGTCAATTATTTTAGGGTTAATAATAACTGATGTAAAAAAAGCAACTATCATACTGATAGATGCGGCTAGGGTCAAAAGACCCCCCAAAAAACGGAGAATTTGGCATAATACCAAACTTTTTTCTTTTCCTATTTTATTTCTCAACTCGGGCAACTCCTTTATACAAAAAAGCTAATGATTTTGATTTTTGCTCAAACTTTTCAAGCTTAATTATTTTAAAACCAGCATTAGATATTAGTGTATCTATTTCTCTATTCAAATGACAACCACCACCAAAAATTTTTGATAAAGGAGTAAATAATTTTTGCAACTTTATTATAAAACTCCTTTCAGATTTTCCGTGTTCAATAAAAGTAAATACTCCATTTGGTTTCAAAACTCTGTATATTTCTTTTAAAGCAATTTCAGGATGAACAATACTGCACATACTCCAAGTAGATATTACAGAATCAGCAAAATTATCGGGTAAAGGAATATTTTCAGCTTTAAATGGAAGATATTTTATTGGAAAATTTGATTGACTAATTTGTTTTTTTGCAAATTCGTATAATTCTAAAGAAGGGTCAAGAGCGTATAGTGTCGTCACATTTTTATAATATGGAAGATTAAGTCCTGAACCAAAACCAATTTCAATTGTTATTCCAAATGTATGACTCACAACATCAGGTCGGTGTTTTTTCATCTCGTTATTTTTCATTACAAAATTAAGAAACTTCGGCAAAATATATTTATTATATAAATTCATATAGTTAAAAAATACTCAAACAGTACTTTATTTGTTTAATAATAACAATAAAATCTTTTTTCAAACTGAAAATTTCATATTGTCTTATTTTACCATAAACTTATTCCAAATCTACCGAAAGTAATTTGCTCGGGTGATGATGGCCGTTTATGATGTGAACTTTATTTTTTGGTATTTGAAAGTGTTCTGCCATGAGTTCTATCACCCGAGTATTTGCCATATTCCTCTGCGCTTTTTCTTTGACAGAAATACGAAAATGATCCTTTGATTTTTTTAGAAAAGATTCTTTCTTTGCAAAAGCTTGAACTATGACTTTTATATACATATACACAGTATAACAAAATAAAAAACCAAATTTCATTAACTCTAAAACAAGAACTAGCCCTAAATTGGAATTAGTACTGGTTATAAATTTCCGCCATTTTGCAATATTCACAGACGGCATTGGGTTTGCCGTAGGAGTTGAAGTTGCAAGGTCTCTCGGTCCACTGCCCTGTTTTTAAAAGTTCATTATAGTCCTGTATATCTCTCACTATCATATCTATCTGCTCACTTGTTATCACAGTATTATAAAAAGATTCTATTTCTTTCTTGGCTTCTACGAATTCGAGGCGTGACTCTGTAACATTTACATTCCACTTTTTGTTAGTAATTAAAAGATAAGAATACATAGCAAGCTGGCGCATGTAGCCACTCATCCTGCCTTCGTCATCTATTTTTTCTATATCACTTTTCTTTCTCGGATTGCCTGTCTTAAAATCAGTCACTCTGACATTACCCTTTTCATTCTCTTTATCCCCGCCTGTGTCAACTATGCTGAAAGCATTGCGGGCAGGCAAATGCTCTATCAAATCTATCTTGCCGTAAATATTTAAGTTTGGGAACCTGTTGTCAGACACAGACACACTCTGTTCATTTTCTATGTTTTTATTTATTTCTCCAAGTCTATTTTCTACCCATTTTGAAATGACATTAAAACCAAGTTTCAAAAATTCTTCTTGCTTTCGCTCTGTCCCAAAAGCAGACTTTTTGATTTGTTCTTTTATTATATTTTCTATTTCTATTTTCGTTGGTTTTTTATTTAATTTTAAAATCATATCAATAGAGCCATGAATAATATTTCCAAATTCCAAACTCTCAGACTTTGGTTCTGGCAACTGAAGCAAATTCCTAAAATACCATTTCCACGGACATTCAAAGAAATTATTTAGAAGTGACACAGACATTTTTCTATCTTCGTAATCCCTCTTTACTATCTCTTTTAGCTCTGTCAAACTAAGTGCTTCTTTTTTTATTTCTATTTTTTCTACATATGCTTTTGGATTGTGTGCGAGTATCTTTTCTTCTGTTTCCTTACTATTTTCCTTTTCAAAATTTTCTTCTATATCAGCTACTACCTGAGCGAGCTCTTGGTCAAAACCTGTATATGAGTGCAGTGCATAGGATACAGTGCAGAACCTCTTTGCGCGAGTTATGGCCACATACAGCTCCCTCTTTTGCACTTCTTGGTCTTTCTTTACAACTTTTTCTTCTATACTCTCTGGAACAGAAAAACCTCCTTTTCTTGAACCTGAAAAAGACCTCTCGTCCATGTGAGCTATCCAAACAAAATCAAACTCCAGTCCTTTTGACCCATGTAGTGTTAGAACCCTGACCCCTTCGTCTTTTGAGAAAACAGCCAACGGGATATTCTCTCCATAAGACTCTATGCGATCTATAAATTCCAAGAATTCTTTTAGTGTGAGTTTCGGTGTTTTTTCTATTTGCATCAAAACTAGATGAAGCATCGTTCGCACTACCTCCACTCGCAATGTTAGCTCTTCGTGACCTTTTACATCCTCTAACAAAAACTCACTACCCATTTTTTGGATTAAAGAATACAAATTTAGTTCAGAAGTTAAAGAAAGCCAAGATTTTAACTTTTGAATCCAGTTATTTATTTCATTATTACCATCAAACAAAGTATTCTTTTCTTCTTTTATACTGAGCAAAGAAAACTCTCGCATATTATTATCTCTAATAAATTCATACGCTTTTATAGGAGATACTCCTGAATGCTTGTCAAAGAAACTAGCCGATAGGGCAATTCCGTTTTCTGGATTTGCTAATATTTTCAAAACTCGAATGAGTGCTTGAGCTTCGGTCGTATCAAAAAAATGTATCGCCTCGCCTTGTGCTACAGGTATACCCATATCTCTCAGTATGGTCATAGTACTACGCACATGTCTATTTTTTGGTACTAGAATTGCCATATCGTTAAAGTCTATTTTGTCTTTCCCGCCCGAGGCAGGTCCGCCTCGGGCGGATATCTCTATTGCAACCGCCAATATCTCATCCCTCGGATAATCAGCTTCTACTAATTTTAACGAATGGTTTTCTTTTATATTACTCTTTAATTTTTCTTCAACTAGAGAACTTTTCAAAAGTTTATGTGATAAATCCAATATCTTCTGCGTAGAGCGATAATTTTCTACTAAAGTTATAAGTTTTGCTTTGCCAAATGTATGTTTAAAATTTTCAAAATATTCGAGCGACGCCCCTCCGAACCCATAGATGAGTTGTCTGTCGTCTCCAACAACAAAAATATTTGGCTGTTCTACTTCCCCCCAGACAGTTTCCAGAAATTCATTCTGCACACCGCTAGAATCTTGATGTTCATCTATCAATACATACTGATACTCTACTTTTATAGCTTCCAATGCATCATCAGACTCTTCTACTATTTTTACCAAATTTTCCAAAACATCATCATAATCAAAAACATTTTTTTCTTTTTTAGACACTTCATATAACTCAAAAAACTTTACAGCTTCGAGTGTACGAATAAGACTTTCTATTTTTTTAATCACCTCTTTTTTAAATTCACCTTTTGTAACACCCCTGGAAGAAATATTTGCAGGATCACTCTCTATGCTTTTTATTTCTTTTTTTATTTCTTTTTCAAAATTTTCTGGCGACAATCGCTCTCTCTTAAGTAAAGAAATCAAACTTTTCAAATCTCTAAAATATCTAGCCGTGTCTCCACGAGGACGGATATATTCCCAATCATTATTTTCTAATATATCATCACACAGAGCTATGGCGTCTTTGTCATCCATTAGTTTCGGTGCTTCGTCCAGCCCAAGTACAAGAAAATATTTTTCTATTATATTCATACCAAAACTATGAAAAGTAGCTATCTTTACTTTGCCTGCTTCCGGGCCTATGTATTTCCTCAGTCTCTCTCTCATAGCTTTTACTCCAGAATTTGTAAAAGTAAGACATAAAATACTATCTGCTTTTGTGTCAGTCTTTTTTAGAATATTCCCTATCCGTAGTGCCAAAACCTGAGTTTTCCCTGTCCCCGGACCCGCTACTACCATTACTGGACCATCTATAGTATCTACAGCTTCTTTTTGAGCAGTATTGAGTCTTTTATATTCAAAATCAAACAAGTTTAGAGACATGCGTATATTATAACCTAAAAATATTTTTATTTATCGAGAGAGCTTTAATTCTACTTTTGATTTCCAAAAGAAATATCCGATGATTATAAATGTAGTCAATGGAGAGAGCCATTCTGGAATATGAAAACTAAAGCTGTGAAGCACCATGATGACCCCCAAGACTAGGATAGAATACATGGCTCCATTTTTGAGATACACATATTTTTTTATATTTTCAATATTTCTAATAGTCAATTCACGAACCAACACTGCTCCGAGTCCATTGCCGAGCAAAATCAAAGGCACAGACAGGGTGAAAGCAAATGCTCCGAGCACTCCATCTATAGAGAATGTAGCATCTATGATCTCAAGAAAGAAAAGCTTTGATAGATCAGATTGTGCACTGCCGAGGAGTTTCTTTTCTTGTTCTTCTGCGTTTTGTTTAAATCCGTGAGTTATAAAAAATAAAGATGACCCAACTACAGCACCAAAACCCATGAGGTTGCTCTCTTGTAGTGCAAACCATGAGATAATGACCAAGAGAACAGAGACACAGGCATAAAACCAAACCCCTTTAGACATAAAAAATTTCTCTGTCCTAGGTAAGCCTAATTTTTTATCTTCCAAGAAAAGCCAGTGTAAAAATAAAAACAATAAAAATATGCCTCCTGCTACGAGCAGTATGGGGGCAGAGCGTTCTATAGAAGTATGTACTACTGGATCAGAGCTCCATGCTGCGGTAAATACCTGTCGTGCAGACAAACTAGTGTTAAAAATCCAAATAATACTAAAAGGCAAAACTCCTCTGATAAAAAATACTGCTATAAATATACCCCAGGTTAGAAACCATCTGCGAGCCCTTGCCCCCATAGTAGACAATATTTCTGCATTTATTATCGCATTATCTACCGAAGAAATAGCTTCAAAAACAGAAAGCCCTATGATTGTAAAAATTGCTCCAAGCATTATCTAGAAAAAAATAAATCTATTAATTATACTATTATACACCCTATAAGGCTTTGATCTAATAAATGACTTCTGCGGTAGGCAAAGCCTACCGCATTAATAATACAAAAATTATTTAGATTTAGTAAATTTAGTAGATTTATTTGAAACAGTTTTCTTGACTGCTTTTTTCACAACTTTTGCGTCTCGTGCTAAGGCTTTCCAGTGTTTTTTTAATTCTGCTACTGTTTCATCTATTTCTTCTTTTGTAACTCCTTTTGTTTTTGCGTATTTTGCAGAAATTTCATCTACTACCTTGTGATACATAGGCTCTGTAACTTTTTGCATCTTTTCAAATTTTTCAATCATTTCCCCCTTCATTTTTACTGCCCAACCATTTATCTTTTTTCTATTTTTCCTACCTTCGGGGCCAAATAATAAATAAGCTGCCGCTGAAAGAGCAGCCACTCCTACCCCCACTGCTACTGTCCTACCAACACTACCTTTTTTACTTGCTTGTTTGTTTGCCATAAAATTTGAATTAAGCTTATAATAATACTATTATATCATATTTCAATTTCATTCTACTTTTTTCACATATTTCTTTTTTTTCTTGTTTCTAAAGAAAAATCGAAAAAATGGATTTGTAAATAAAATTTCTAACAACTCTTCCAATTTTTTGTTTGCATTACTTACATTATCTTTTAAAATTTTTGATATATCTCTAACATTCACTAAAATTTGAATTAAATAGAATAGAACTATGATAAAAATAATAGTCAACACTGCCACAGCTATGCTAGTGATAAAAAAGAATATATCTGCATGAATAAATGTGTTCATACACAGATTATAGCATTTATTTATTTTTTAAGGTAAATTAAAACATACGGAGGGTTCGCATAGCGGTCTAGTGCGCACGCTTGGAAAGCGTGTGTGGTTAATTCCACCAGGAGTTCGAATCTCCTACCCTCCGCAATTTTTCGGAATGTAAGGTACTGTAAGGTAAACCTTTGTCTGACATTGATATTTGTATCCCAGAAGAATTACAAAAATCTGTATATATTTCACTTGTATATTCACTACCTTGGTCAAAATGTATTATGTCGGGTTTAGAATGATTTACAAGTGCAGATACTACTGCTTGACAGGTACCCCCTTCCTTTTCGCCCGCTCGTGCTTGCCGTTCCCGTTCCGTTTGAGAAAAGGAAAAGCGGAAGGGGGGTTTGTCTGGAATTATTGTCCTAATTTTGGGGTACCAGTCAGGGATTTTGGATTTCGCCCGCGCGGAGGAAGATCCGCTATGAGGGAATCCGCGCGAGCTTTATTTTTTTGAATTTTTTTGGCTGGCATTAAAAAAAATACATAACTTTGAATAGCATTTTTAGTCAAAAATGCTATTCTTAGGTTACATGAAAAAGACAGTTAAACAAATTATTCAGCTATACACCCAATATATTGAAGGATTAAAAAGACTTTCTGCAAAAGAACGCAATGAAATATCTCGCGTGCTTTTGAAATATAAAAAGGTAGAAGAAAAAACTTATGAAAAATCCATTTAAACACCTTCAAAATCAGGATAAAAGTCCAAAAATAGAATCAACCGAAAATTATAACCTTGAGAGATTATTAGAATCTGCAGAAAAAAGCGCTGAGATTGATTTAACAAACTTTGAAAAATGGATTGAGAAGTTCATTTTAAGACAGAAAAAGTTACTTAATATTACAAAAGGTGATTTGGAATTGGAATATGAAATTTATAAAATAAAAGGAAAATATAAATCGGAAAAGAAAAAATTAAAATCATCCTTTTTATCACGATTAAAGAAAATAGTAAAATATACAACAGGAGGTATTGTTGCACTTGCATTTACTGCGCATTTTGTACAAAAAGAATACCCAGATTATCTAAGTAAGGAAAAAGAGCCAACAAAAATTGAATGGAATGAGCCTACTCAAAAAGAGATTAAAAAACTTTCACATGAGTACGCTTTAATTATGAAATCAGATTCTGTATTTAAAGAAACTCCAGATTCTATTTTTGAAAATCGATTTACTAATTTTGTTGCTACATATGGGCCAAATATAGAAATTGTTCATCCTGGTGATGATATGAGTGCTGGTAATAAAGTATATGATTGGATATTTAGATGGGTCTTGCGACAACCAAGTGGTAGAGCGCATGAAGGAATTGGAGGCACTTTATTTTATGAAGAAAAAGATTTAAAAATGAAGGAGGATAGCTCTGGGTACGATTTCCAAACAAGTAGTTTTGATGATTTTGTTACGGAACTTGCACATCATATTAATAACGATTGGGGTATTCGTCGCTCATTTGCATACGCCTATGACTTAGTTCGAGGTGGTTTTAAACAAAATGAAATGTCTGAAGATCCATATTCTTCTGAATATCAAGCAGATATAATTACAAAAGATGCAATCATAAAATATCTTATATCTGATGAAAATAATTTGAATGTTGATTTTGTTGATATTTATAATGTAGAGTATGAATATTATAGAGAATTAGTTAAGACTAGAGGTTATGAAAAATATGCTGATATTGAGGAATTAAGTTTGAGAATTTTAATAGGGAAAAAATTTGATAATCTTATAAAAGATAAAGAAATTATTTTTAAAAATTTAGAGAAAATTAGAGATATTTTAGATGGTATAAATATTGATAAAAATTTGAAGGGCGATTTATTTTCAATAATGGTTATTTATTTTCCGTTAGAAAATTCAAATAATAACTACGAATCAATATTGAACCAAATGATAGGTACCGAAAAATTAAGAAAATAATTCAAAAAAGAATCAGCCGAAGTTTTGCGAAATCCTTTTCCCAGAAAATTGCTTTCGCAAAACTTCGTCCGTATTATTTCATATTTCTTAATCGGGATTGCTTTCAAAATACATTCGAACTTTGTCCAATGAATACCGCCAATTTTCGAAAAGGATTTTAGAATTTACGATAATTATAAATCATTTCCAGAATATGATAAATTGAAGCTTTTGTTAATCAACGGAAAATCAGGTATAACATTATCAAATCCTACATCCCGCAAGACGGCCCAATTAATCAACGAAGGGTCACGAGGGACAACTCTACTAATACTTCCATTTTCGTCTGTGGTGACAAAATAGGCAATCTCCCCCCGCCATCCCTCTACTACACTCATTACAAAAGTATTTTTCTTAAAGACAATATTAAGATTTGATATACTAATATCTCCTTTTGGTAATTTTTCTAATGCGTTTTCCATAATCTTAATTGATGCGTGCGCTTCTTTGATGCGGACGAGAAATCGCGCGTAAACATCCCCATCTTGCTCGGTAACAATTTCATCAAGCAAAAGTTCGTCATAGGCCGCATACGGAAAATTAACACGCGCATCGTTTATGATGCCAACAGCTTTTCCAGCAACCCCAACCACACCATGATTCTTGGCAATTTCTGCCGAGAGTATGCCCGTACCCTTGAGACGATTTAAAAGCGAAGTGCTATTGAGAGCTACTCCTATAACTTCGCTAAAATCTTTACTCAAGTTTTTTAATTCTGAAAATAACTTGTTTTTTTCTCTATCATCAATATCTTTTGTTAGCCCGCCAATTATATTTACGCCTCGTAAAAATCGACTACCGGTAATTCTTTCGTTTATTTGCATAACCATTTCTCGTAATCGCGTGCCCCCCGCTCCGCCAAAATTAAATCCTGTATCCATCATAATCGCCCCAATATCGCCAAAATGATTAGCTAATCGTTCCAATTCGGCATAAATAACTCGCAAGTATCGCGCACGCGCCGGCACTACGGTATCACTTAATTTTTCCAATGCTTGGCAAAAAGCAAGCGAGTGGCTAAATGAACTATCACCAGAAATTTTCTCTGATAATTTTACTTTATCATTAAGTGTTAACACTTCAAATAATTTCTCACTGCCTTTGTGGGTATAGCCAAGTCGCGGTTCCAAAAGCACGATTCGTTCTCCAGCAACGCTAAAACGAAAATGTCCCGGTTCAATAATGCCGGCGTGAATGGGACCAACTGGAATTTCATAAATACCCTCGCCTTTAACTTTTTGAAAACTATAAGTGCCACTAGCTATTTGAGGTCTTTTTTGCCAATCGTAATCTTTTCTTAAAGGGAAAATGCCTATTGGCCAATTTTCGTGAAGAATAATTGGCCTTTTGTCGTGGCACCCAATAGAGGTAAGACCAAAAAATGTTTTTATTTTTCTTTCATAGTTTAATGCTTCATAAATAGCAAGGGAGATTGAAGGAAATTCTGTTTTATTTTTTAATAAAATAAAAGGGATGATAAATAAATTTTCTTTTGGCATACCAAAAATATACCAGATTTTAAAATAACCTTTTTTCGTTCTTTCATCGGTCGCAGTAATAAGCTTGAGTGAAAGATTTTTATTAGCGTATAAATCACTAACAACCTTCTTTATTTCTAAAGTTGATACTTCAAAAGTAGCACTGTTATCATGAAATTCAACCTGCGCGTCTTTGGGAATAAATTGTTGTATCTTATTTTTAATCATATTAGTAGTGAGAAACGACACCATTTATTAATCTGGATAAGAATGGTGGAATATAGAAACTTAAAATGATAATGGTTACCAGTAATATCAGGGGTGGAATAATTAACCAAATATTACCTTCGCCAACCTCAATGTCTTCCGGTTTCTGGCTAAAAAACATAGAGATAATATGTTTTAGAAAACCAATAAAAATAAGCGTCATAAAGAATAAAGCAATAATGGTAATTATCGGATTTACCTGTATGCCCACTGAAAGAATCTGCATCTTGGTTAGAAATATCCCAAACGGAGGAACACCAGTTACGATCAGAAAACCAGCAATAAACAATATGCTTGTAAATGGGACAATACCTAATGCTCCTTTAATATTCTTTATTTTAGCAGAATTATATTTAAGTAATAAATTGCCGGAAGAAAAAAACATAATTCCCTTTACCAAAGAATGGTAAATTAGATGCAATATAGCCGCAGAAATTCCCAAACCGCCAAAACCGAAACCGAGAGCCATTACTCCAGCATTTTCAATGCTTGAGTACGCCAATAACCTTTTATAATTTCTAACATTAAACATTATTAAAGCAGCAACTGCGATAGATAAGATGCCAAAAATAATCAATAAATTCTGACTAAACTGTGGGCCAATAGCCACATCTGTTACATTTTTAAATTT